>Ga0209061_1000580_pt1 | contig 85394 bp, 65 predicted proteins | sample Coa_R1_10_FD_187157 | JGI IMG/M metagenome (GOLD analysis project Ga0209061, IMG submission 187157) | Surface soil microbial communities from Centralia Pennsylvania, which are recovering from an underground coalmine fire - Coalmine... | ecosystem: Environmental > Terrestrial > Soil >...
GCGCTACCCGAGCAGCGAGTTCGCGCAGCTGCGCCCCCGGATCGTGTGGGACCGTTTGGCGGGCACGATCCGTGCCCGCCCCGGCGCCCGCCAGCTGGCGCTGACCAATGCCGGCACGATCCCCGACCGGGGGCTGTATTCGGTCACGCTCCCCGACGGCCGGCGCGTGGGCGAGCTGGACGAGGAGATGGTCTACGAGGCGCGTCCGGGCCAGACGTTCCTGCTGGGCGCGAGCACGTGGCGCATAGAGGAGATCGGCCGGGACCGCGTGATCGTCACTCCCGCTCCGGGCCTGCCGGGCGCGGTCCCGTTCTGGAAGGGGGACACGCTTGGGCGCGAGCGCGAGCTGGGCGAGGCGATCGGGGCGTTCGCCCGCTGGGCGGTGCAGCGGAGCGCCCAGGAGCTGTCGGCCGAGTACGACCTGGACGAGCGCGCGGCGCGCAACCTGCTCGAGTACCTCTCAGAGCAGCAGCGGGCGACCCGCGTGGTGCCCTCCGACCGAGCGATCGTCGTCGAGCGCTTCCGGGACGAGATCGGCGACTGGCGCCTGTGCGTGCTCAGCCCGTTCGGTGGCCGCGTGCATGCCGCCTGGTCGCTTGCGATCCGCGCGGGCGTGAGGGATCGGCTGGGACTGGAGTGCGACGCGATCTGGTCCGACGACGGCATTGCGCTGCACCTGCCCGATGCCGACCAGCCGCCCGACGCCGAGCTCGTGCTGGTGGAGCCCGACGAGGTCCAGGACCAGATCGTCGAGGAGCTGGGATCCTCGGCGCTGTTCGGGGCGCGCTTTCGGGAGGCCGCCGCGCGCGCCCTGCTTCTGCCGCGGGCGCGGCCAGGGCGGCGAACGCCGCTTTGGCAGCAGCGGCTGCGCTCGCAGGCGCTGCTTGAGGTGGCGCGCCGCCACGGGGAGTTCCCGATCGTGCTCGAGGCCTACCGCGAATGCCTGCGCGACGTTCTGGACGTGCCGGGACTGGTGGAGGTGCTGTCGCGCATCCAGCGCCGGGAGATCGCGCTCGTCGAGGTGGAGACCGCCACGGCGTCGCCGTTCGCCGCCTCGCTGCTGTTCGACTACATCGCCGCCTACATGTACGAGGGCGACGCGCCGAGCGCTGAGCGGCGCGCGGCCGCGCTGTCGCTGGACCGCGAGCTGCTGCGCGAGCTGCTGGGCCAGGAGGAGCTGCGCGAGCTGATCGACCCGGAGGCGCTCGAGCGCGTCGAGGCCGATCTGCAGTGCCTGTCGGCTCAGGCTCGCGCGAGCTCGCGCGAAGGTCTGCTGGACGTGCTGCGCCGGCTGGGCGACCTGAGCCCCCGCGAGCTGTCCGAGCGCGTGGCCGAGGGCCTGGACGCGGAGGAGATGGCACGCGAGCTGGCGGCCGAGCGGCGCGCCGTTAGCCTGCGGATCGGCGGCGAGCAGCGCTGGATCGATGCTGCCGATGCCGGCCTTTACCGTGACGCGCTCGGCGCCGCGCCGCCGGGTGGCCTGCCGGCAGCGTTCCTGGAGCCGGTCTCAAACGCGCTCGTCCGGCTCGTCGCCCGCTACGCGGCGACCCACGGGCCGTTCACGACCGATCGCCTGCGCGAGCGCTACGGCGTGGACGCGTCGGCCGCGCTGCGGGAGCTGGAGCGCGAAGGCGAGCTGGTGCGCGGAGAGCTTCGCCCCGGCGGCAGCGAGCGCGAATGGTGCGACCCGGATGTGCTGCGCCGCCTGCGACGCGCGTCGCTGGCGGCCCTGCGCCGCGAGATCGAGCCCGTCGCCGCGCGTGACCTGGCGCGCTTCTACCCCTCCTGGCAGGGGATCGACCGCCACGCCCCGGCGGGCGCCGGGGTCGACCGGCTGCGCGAGGCCCTGGTCGCCCTCCAGGGGCTCGCGCTGCCCGTGGAGGTGTGGGAGCGAGACGTGCTCCCCAGGCGCCTGGGCGCCTACTCGCCCACCTGGATGGACCAGCTGTGCGCGGCCGGCGAGCTGGTGTGGGTGGGCGCGGGAGCTCTCGGGCACGGGCTGGGCCGCGTGGCGCTCTACCTCCGGGAGGACGCGGCGCTGCTGGGGCCTCCGGAGCGCACGGGCGCGGCCGCCGCGCTGGATTCTGACGCGCACCGCGCCGTGCGTGAGCGCCTGGCGGCGGGCGCCTGCTTCTTCTCGGATCTCGCGGCCGAGCTGCCGCTCGAGCAGCGCCTGCTCCAGGACGCCCTGTGGGACCTGGTCTGGGCCGGTGAGGCGACCAACGACGCGTTCGCCCCGCTGCGCGCCGCCGGGCGGGCCCGGCCCGCGCAGGCTCTGCGCTTGGCGGACAGCGCGGGGTGGGCGCAGGCAAGCCGGCTTGGCCGTCGCCGCCCGCCGCCCGGTACGGGCCCCGTGCTGGGCGCGGGCCGGCGTCGCGCGGCCGCGATGGCGCACCTGCAGGGCCGCTGGTCTTTGACCGCGCCGCTGTTCAGCGGCTCGCCAGACCCGGCGCAGCGGCGCCGGGCGCGGGCCGAGCTGCTGCTCGAGCGCTACGGCGTCCTCACCCGCGAGCAGGTTCTGGCCGAGGGCCTGTCGGGCGGCTTCGCCGCCATCTACCCGGAGCTGTCTCGTCTGGAGACGCTCGGGGCGGCGCGTCGCGGGTACTTTGTCGAGGGGCTCGGGGGAGCCCAGTTCGCGCTTGCGGGCGCGGTGGAACGGCTGCGTGACGCGGCCGCTGGCGAGCGTGACGAGGCGCCCCTGGTGCTGGCCGCGCTTGACCCGGCGCAACCGTACGGCGCGGCGCTTGCATGGCCGGCGCGAGCCCGCACCGGCGCCACGCGCGGCCCGGCACGGGTCGCGGGCGCCTACGTCGTGCTGTGCGGCGGCGAGCCGATCGCCTATCTGGAGCGCGGCGGGCGGGGGCTGCTGACGCTGGTGCAGGCCGCCGACCCGCGACTTGAACCGGCGCTGGCCGCGCTGGTTGCGCACGTTTGCTCGATCTCACCGCGGAGGCTGGCGCTCGAGCGAGTCGACGGGGCGCCGGCAATCGGCTGCTCGCTTGCGCCGCTGCTGGCGCGGCTCGGCTTTCAGGAGGGCCCGCGCCGGCTGACCCTGGGGGCGTGAACGGTGACCCCGGGGTCCGGTGCCCCGCGTGTGGACGGCGGATGGGCGCACTGGCCTCTGGGGTCCGGTGCCCGCATGTGGAGGGCGGGTGGGCGCGCTAGCCGATCTGGCACTGCGCCGCGCTGTAGCCGGGCGGGCTGCCGTACTGCGCGGTCGGGTGGCCGCCCGTGGTCCGGCGCACAGCGGCGCCGAGCAGCCGGCGGCCGCGCCACCAGCTGAAGGTGACGGTTGCCGCCAGCCGGGCTCGCCGCGCGGTTGAGAACGGGAACACCTCGCCTGCCTGCTGCAGGCCGGTTGCGTGCTCGCCCAGGCTCAGTTCGGCGACGGCGCGCGGCGAGGCGATTGGGACGAAACGGTCCTCGGTCGAGGACCAGTAATCGACCTGGATCTGCATCTGAAGGCTGGCCGCGAACCCGAGCGTGGGCATCTGCCCGCGCACGCCGAAGCGCCCGGCGGAGCAGATGTTGACCGTCGCCCACAGGTCCCGTGATCGCCTCGCGGCCGCCACCGCGCGCGCGATCTCGCGCCTCGTGGGCCCGGCGGTCGCCCGCCGCCCGGCCGCCGCCAACCGGGCGGACTGGGTGGTCGGCTGCACGATCGCATTCGCCGGCCGCACCGCGGCGCTCGCCGCCTGCACCACGGCGGTCGCCGGCCGCAGCGTCGCGCTCGCCGGCCGCCCGGCCGCTGTTGCCTGGCCGGCCGCCGTGGCGCCGAGCATGCCCGCCGCGACCGCGCCGGCCACCAGCGCCGTCGCCACGCCCGTCCGGATGGTGCCGCCGAGCGGTGACAGAATCCTCCGCGGCGCGTAGTGAGGGTGGTGATCGAGACCCGGGCGCATGCCTTCGATGACGGATTGTCTGCCACAGCTAACTCGTGGGAGCGCCTCGAGTTGCTGTACCGCTCCAGCCGAGACGACGTGCTCGCATATGTCAGCACGCTGCTGGGCGACCGCGCCGCCGCCGAGGACGTGACCGCGCTCGCGTTCGAGCGCGCCTACTCCCGCCGTCGGACGTTCGACCGCCATCGCGGCGATGAGCGGGCGTGGCTGTTCGGGATCGCCCGCAACGCTGCGCTTGACGAGTTGCGCCGGCGCCGGCGCACGGCGGCCCTGACCGGCGAGGCGCCTGACCCAGATGCCGCGCCGGCCGAGGACGGGGCCGAGGTGGCGCTGCGGCGCACTGTGGTGCGTCAGGCGCTGCGGGCGCTGCCCGCGCGCGACCGCGAGGTGATCGCGCTCAAGTTCCACGCCGGGCTGCGCAACGGCGAGCTCGCACAGGTGCTCGGGATCTCCGAGACAGCCGCGGGCACGCTGATCTACCGGGCCATGCAGAAGCTGAGGAGGGCGTGCGATGCGGTGGCGTGACGGCGACGAGCGGCCGCTAGACGGGGAGGTCACGGGCGCGCTGGTGGCGATCGACGCCGCGCTGCAAGGCGAGCCGGCCGACCCCGAGTTCGCCGAGCTGGTGGAGCTGGCGCTGATCCTGCGCAGCGAGCGCCCGAGGCCCGACGCGGCGTTTGCGCGCTCGCTGGATGAGCGGGTCGCCGCTCGGTTTGAGGTGCCACGGCGAGCTGGCTCGGCCCGCCGTGGCCTGCTGGGACGCGCCGCCTGGAGCGCCGGCGCACTCGCGGCCGCGGGGGCGGTCGCGGCGGTCGTCGTCGTTGCGATCGGCGGGTCGGGTGCCGGCAACCGCAGAGCGGCGGGCACCTACTCGGTCGCGGCGGCCGCCTCGACCGCCGCCTCGCGCCCGCTCGCCCCCTCGCTGCCGTCCGACCTGCCATCGGCGGCCTCCAGCGCGGCCGCCTCGCACCCGGCCGGCTCGGCGGCCGCGCGCACGCCGAACGGTGCGCTGGCCGCACAGCAGAGCGGCTCTCCGTCGGCGGCGGCCTCCCCGGCCACCCTCCCGAACCGCAAGATCGTCCAGTCCGCCCAGCTTGACCTCTCCACCACGGCCGCCCACGTGAACGCCGTCGCTCAGGAGGTGTTCGACGTGGTGGCCGCGGTCGACGGCGTGGTGGAGAGCTCGAGCGTGACCTCCGGCAGCGGCGCGGTGGTCGTGCCGGGCCCGATCGTGGCGCCACCGGTGCCGGGCGGCGGCGCCTACTTCCAGCTGAGCGTTCCGAGCGCCAGCCTCTCGCAGGCGCTCACCGAGCTCTCTCGGCTGCGCTATGCCAACGTCCTGTCGCGCACCGACTCCACACAGGACATCACCGGCCAGATCGGCGGCGCCGGAATGCGCCTGGCGGAGGCGCGCGCGCTGCGCCGCTCGCTGCTTCGCCAGCTTGAGGCCGCCACCACCACCGAGCAGGTCGACTCGCTGAAGATCCAGCTGCGCGACGCGGACGCTTCGATCGCATCGGATCTCGCGACGCTCAACTCGCTGCGTCGCCAGGTCGCCTACAGCACGATCGCCGTGAGCGTCGGCGTGGCATCGCCGCCGGCGGGCGCCGGGGGCGGCTTCACGCTCGGGCGGGCTGCGCACGACGCGGGCAGGGTGCTTGTGATCGTGGCGGGCGTCGGGTTGATCTGCCTGGCGGCGCTGGTTCCGGTGGCGCTTGTGGCTGCCCTGGGCATCTGGATCGGTGCGGCGATCCGTCGCCGCAGGCGCGAGCAGGCCCTGGACGCGGCATAGATCGGGCTTCGCCAGCGCCCGGCGAGAGCCCGCGAGCGCGGCCGACGCGCGACGGGAGCCGATCAGCTGACTCGGGCGAGTGCCGCGCGGCCGCCGCTCAGCAGCCGTCACCCTCCGGTGAGGGCGCGGTGTCGGCCGTCGCCCCCGAGGTGGCCCGGTGGTAGGCCTCAAACGATGCGTTCAGCGGCGGGCTGTAGGACCGGTACTCGACGCAGCCGCCCTGGTGACGGCCCCCGATCACGCCGACCACCACGGGGCCGTGCGCCGTTTTGAGCACCCAGGGCGAGCCGCTGGTGCCGTCGACGTAGCCGTGGCACTCGAAGGTCGGAAATCCGTCGGTCATGTAGATCCTGGCGGTGCAGCTGATCGGGTCGTCGTCGATGCCCGCTGGGTAGCCGGTGACGGTGACCAGCTCGCCACGACGAGCCTCCCGTCCGATCGCGTAGGCGCCGGTCACCTGCTGTATCTCTGTGAGCTTGCCGCCGATCGTCTGTGGCGCCACGGTTAGGAACGCGACATCGGCGTCCGGGTCCTGGCGGGTCACCCACGACGGCGCCAGGTAGGCCGCGGTGACCGTCCAGCGGCCGTACGGTGCCCGCCCGCCCCGCTCTCCGGGCACGAACACCATGCCCCTGGCGTTGCCGGAAACGCAGTGCGCCGCGGTCATGAGCAGGTTCCCGCGCGAGCTGGCCACCACGCTGGCGGTGCAGGTGTGCATCGGCGTGCTGGGGCTGGAGTAGAGGGCGCCGATCTGGGGCGTCCCCCTCGAGCTTGTGGCGCTCGGCACCGTCGCGTGTCGCGTGCGCGCAACCGCGCGCCGCGTGCGCAGCGTGAGCGCCAGCGCGGTCGCCGGCACCACCAGTCCAGCGATCAGGAGGACCGCCGACCACGTCGCGCTCTGGCCTCTCTTTAGCACTCTGTTGCCTGAAGATAGAAGCCAGGTTGTCGAATTGTTGTCAGGGCCATCGCGGGCTGCTGATGACCGCCGCTGCGGATCTAGGGGCGCCGACTCCGGGGTGGATCTCCGCGGCCGCCGATGCCGGGTGCGATTGCCCGCGGCCGCGGATCCCCGCGGCCTGACGAGGCTCTGCTACGGCGCGTGTCCGGCCGGGGCGATCGACACGTGTGGATCGCCGGTCTCGCCGGCGCGCACGGATGCCCGCAGCGCGCCGGGCTCGACGAAGCTCGAGCCGGCGCCTCCGCCCCCGCCTCCGCCGATGTATGTGACAAAGCCCGTCGACCAGTAGGTTCCGCCGCCCCCTCCACCGCCGCCGTAGAGGCCGCCACCTCCGCCGCCTCCGTTCGGCGCTCCACCGGGGCCGCCGGCGCCAGGCTGACCGCGGCCGCCGGACCGGCCGTTGGCTCCGTAGTTGGTGGGCGCCGAGCCTCCCGCGCCGCCCGATGACGCTGCTGCGGGGCGCCCGCCCGCGCCGCCGCCCGCCGCGACCGCCGTCGCTCCCGGCGCTCCCCCTTGGGCGGCCGCGCCGCCGCGGCCTCCGAACCCGCCAACTCCTGCTCCGAAGCCGAGGCTCCCGGCTCCGCCCCCGCCACCGGCGACCAGCGACCGTGAGCGCAGCGAGCCGCCACCGCCGGGACAGCTGGATGCCGTGCGGGGGCACGTCCGCACGTCCGAGGCTCCGCCGCCGCCGCCGCCGTGCCCGGCGCCCGGGCCGCCTCCGTTAAAGCCCCCGGCCGACCCCCGGCCGGGGCCGCCGACCTCCACGTAGAGCCGCTCGCCGGGCGTGACCGGCATCAGCGCGCTCACGATCGCGCCAAAGCCCCCCGGCGCCTGGGGGGACCCCGCCCCGGGCGCGCCCACCGCGACGATCCGCACGAGCGTGACGCCCGCCGGGACCGTGTAGCACTGCTCGCGTCCCGTGAAGCGGAAGGTCGCGCTCGCCGTGCGGCAGCGATTTCGGCGCGAGGCGCCGGATCGAGCGTGGGCGGCGAGCGCGCCGGGCGCGAGGAGGGCCCAGATCGCGATTGTTGCGAAGGTCGCGAAGCTCGGGATCAGTGCTCGTGGGGCCGGCCCGGCCGTCATGGCATCGTGGATCGGCCCGGGGGCCGCGTTGCCTGAGCGCCGTGGACGGATGCGCTCGGCTTTGGGCTGCGGCGATCGGCCCGCGGCTGGGCTCGGGCTGCGGTGGGGCTCAGCTTGCGGCGGCGCCGGAGGCCTGCGACGCTTCGCCCGGCGCGTACGCGATCGCGGCGCACATTCGCTCGCGGGCCATCGCGTGCCCCGCCGCGCGAAGCGGGCGGCCCGGCTCGGTGCGCTCAAAAGCCTCGCCCACCAGCTCCCGCATCAGCTCGTCGGTGCGCTCGAACGCCGCCTCACAGGTGAGCTGTATCTCGCCCTCGAGGATCCACCACCACCACGCGTTGGTCGCGAGGTTGGCGATGAAGTCGCACACGACCGGCGTGCCGCGGGCCGCCAGCAGCTGCTCCGCCTCCGGCGCGGTCGCGACGTTCGCCGCCTCCACGACCACGCTCACGTCCAGTCGCTGGGCGGTTTGCTCGTCGATCGCGTAGGAGGCCGCCGCCGGCACCAGGACGTCGGCGTGCAGCGTTCGCCAGGACTCGCGGTCCAGGAGCTCGTCGCCGGCGTCGAGCGCCGTGCGGTCCAGGCGGCCGAACCGGTCGCGACGGGCCAGGAGCCGCTCCACATCGAGCCCGCCCGCGTTGTGAACCAGCCCGTCGACGTCGGCGATCCCGATCACCCGCAACCCCGCGTCGGCAAGGTAGCGCGCGGTCGCGCCTCCCATGGAGCCGAAGCCCTGGACGACCGCGGTGGCGCCCTCCGGATCGCGCCCCATCTCCCGCAGGGCGGCGATCGCGGCGCGCGCGACGCCGAAGCCGCCGATCAGCTCGGCGAGCGCGATCCCGCGGTCCGTCAGCGCGAAGCCCGCGGCGATCCGTGCCAGGCCCGCCTCCGGGCCGTCGGGCAGCCTGGCGAGCGCAGCGTCGACGGTGGAGCGCATCCCAAGCCGCACAGCGATCTGGTCAAGGTCGTCCTGGCGGACGCCCATGTCCTCGCCGGCGGCCCAGCAGGAGGTCAGCAGCGGCCGCATCGCCGCCATGAAGCGCTCCAGCACGCCGGGCGCACGCTCGTCCAGAGGGTCGAAGTCGATCCCGCCCTTGCCCCCGCCCACCGGTAGGTGCCGTGAGCCGGGGCGGTAAGCGATCGCGTCCTTGCGTGTCATTGCCCGCGCCAGGTCGGCCACCTCCTGGACGCTGCAGCCCGGTCGCATCCGGATTCCCCCTGCGGCCAGCCCGCCGATCAGCACGTCGATCACCACGTGTCCCCGGGCGCCGGTCTCGCGATCGGTCCAGGTGACCTGCATGTACGGCGGCTCGTCCGCCGCGGCGCTGCGTGCGCTCTGGGCAACCGGGGTGTCGTGGCCGGCGGGCGCGCACAGCGCGCCCGGTTCGCCGCCTGCGCGGGCGCTCAACCCGCCAGCTCCGCCGGCAGCTCGATCAGCGTCGGACGGTCGGCGCCCAGCGCGTTCGCGATCGCGCCGCCGATCCCCTCCAGCGCGTCCACGCGTGCCGCGTGGCAGCCGAGGCCGCGCGCGAGCGCGCCGAGGTCCGGCGCGCTTGCGCTGGTGCCGATGTGGGGTATCCCGGCCCGGTCCATCGAGTCCCGGATCTCCCCGTATCCGTGGTTGTTCCACACAACCACCGCGATCCCAAGCCCGAGCTGGGCCGCGGTTGCCAGCTCGGCGACCGTGAACAGAAGCCCCCCGTCGCCGACCAGGCAGGCGACCGGTCGATCCGGCGCGGCGAGCTTGGCGCCGATCGCCATCGGCACCGCGGGACCGAGCGTGCCGTAACCGGCGGGCGCAAGGTAGGACCTGGGCATCTGAACCGGGAGGTGGATGTTGGCGGCGTAGGCGAGCTGGGTTGAGTCGGCGGCGACGATCGTGTCCGAGGGGAGCGCCTCAGACAGCGCGTCCAGCACCGCGAGCAGGCTCTCGGCTCCCGGCCACCACCGCAGCCCCGCGCGCAGGCGCTCGGCGCGCTGCGCCGCCACGTCGCCGCGGTCAAAGCCGCCGCTCGCAGCCCGCTCGGCGCCGTCGCCCCCGGCCGCGTCGCTGCGGCCGTCTCGGGCGCGCGCCCCCTGCAGCAGCTCGGCCAGCCGTCCCAAGGTCTGCGCCGCATCGCCGTGCAGCGCCACCGTTGCCGCGCGGCCGGCGTGCAGCTGGCCGGCGTCGGTGTCGATCCGGATCAGCGCGCCGGAGAACCGCGGCAGGCGCTCCTGGTAGTAGTAGTCGACCTCCGACAGCTCCGTGCCGGCGGCCACGACCACGTCGGCCCGCTCGAGCTCGCCGAAGATCGGCTCGAGGGTTAGGCCGGACCCGAGCGCGGCCGGATGCGTCTCGGGCACCGCGCCCTTGCCGTTGACCGAGGTCGCGATCGGCGCCCCGCAGAGGGCCGACAGCGCAAGCGCCTGGGCACCCGCGTCGATCGCCCCGCCGCCGAGCAGGATCACCGGCTCGCGCGCGTCCGCGAGCAGCCGGACGGCGCGCTCGAGCTCGGCCGCATCGGGCTCCGGCATCGTCTGCCCGCGCCCGTTCGCCGGGGCCGTTTGCGTCTCCGCGTCGCCGGCGGCCTCCCCCGCCGCCATCGCGAGCACGTCGGTCGGGATGCCGATGTGCACCGGTCGCGGCCGCGGGCCCTCCAGCACCGCGAAGGCGCGCTCCAGAGCGCCGGGCAGCTGCTCGGGCGACTCCACGGTCTCGCTGAACGCGGTGATGGTGCTCATGAACGCGCGCTGATCCGGCAGGTCGTGCAGCGCGCCGCGGCCACGGCCGGAGTCCGGGGTCGCGGTTGCGCTTGAGATGACCATCAGCGGCTGGGAGTCGTGGTAGGCGCTGGCGACCGCGGTCGCCGCGTTGGTCACGCCCGGTCCGGTGATCAGGATGCAGACCCCGGGGCGCCCGCTCACGCGCGCATAGCCGTCGGCGGCGAACGCGGCGCCCTGCTCGTGGCGAGGGGTCACGTGGCGGATGCCGGAGCGCGCGAGGCCCCGGTACAGCTCCAGCGTGTGGACGCCCGGTATCCCGAACACGAGCTCCACGCCGCGGCGCTCGAGCAGCGTGATCAGCGCCTCGCCGCAGGTCACCTCGCGCCTCCCTGCGGCTCGGCGACCGGCGTGAGCGGGCGCCGCTCGCGCCACAGGGCGACAACGTTCTCGGCCTGGCGCATCAGATAAGCCTCGTCGGCGCGTCTGGAGATCCACGCCGTGTGCGGCGTCAGCAGCACGCGCGGGTGGGAGCGCAGCGGGCTGTCCGAGGCCGGCGGCTCGGGGTCGGTGACGTCGAGCGCTGCGCCCGCCAGGCGTCCGCGGTCAAGCGCGTCGATCAGCGCCCGCTCATCGACCAGCCCGCCACGGCTGACGTTGACCAGGTAGGCGCCGTGGGGCATCAGCTCGATCGCGTCGGCGTCGATCAGGCGCGCGGTCTCGGCGCTCAGCGGAGCGTGCAGCGACAGAACCCGGCTTGAGCGCAGGCACTCGCCCAGAGCCACGCGCCTGACACCAGCGGGCCAGGCGTCGGAGCCCACAAGCGGGTCGCAGCCGATCACCTCTCCGAACACGGAGCCCGCGATGGTAGCCAGCCGGCGGCCGATGCGGCCCATGCCCACGATCCCCAGGGTCGCGTCCGACGGTCGCAGGGGCCAGCCGGTCGCCTGGTAGTCCCAGCCGCCCTTGCGCACATGGCGATCCAGAAACGGAAGGTGGCGCACAAGCGAGAGCGCCATCGCAAAGGCGGTGACCGCCACCTCCTCGGTCGCGGCGTCGGGCACGTTGGTCACCCACACCCCGTGGCGGCGCGCCGCCTCAAGGTCAACGTGGTCAAAGCCGACCGAGCAGCAGGCGACGATCCTCACCGACGGCGCCGCCGCCAGGACCGCCTCGCCCACGCGCGCGTAGGTGACGAGCAGCGCTGCCGGAGCCAGCCTGCGCGCCAGCTCCACCAGCTCGTCGGGCGAATGCGCGTGCTCGACGCGCACCTCGAACCCGTGGCGTCGCAGAAGCTCCGCCGCGGGGCTCACGTCGGCGCCCTCAGGATCGGTGTAGAGGGCCAGTGGCGCTGCGTCTTCGGTCATCGGTGAGGTGAAACGGCGTCTGCGGGGGTCATCGATCGAGCAGGACCTCAGCGGCGACTCGGGTCAGCACCGCCGCTGCGATGCGCAGCTGGGAGATTGGCAGGTGCTCGTCGGGGCAGTGGCACCCGCGCACGTCTCCCGCGCCGAAGGTGACCGCCTCGATCCCCGCATCGTCGATCAGGTTGCGCACATCGCTTCCGTAGGGGGTGCCGACGATCGGGACCGGGCGTCCGGCCTCCTCTGAGGCGATCCGCGCCACGCGGGCCGCGAACGGCGAGTCGGCGGGGATCTCCACCGGCTTGAACGGGTTGTGCAGCGGCGCGAGCGACCACTCGAGGCCATCGTGGTGCGCCATCGCCTCGCCGACGACGGCGGCCAGCTCCTCGCCGGCTCCCTCGGGCGTCTCACCGGGGATCATCCGCCGGTCGACGACCACCTCGCACACGTCGGGGACGGCGTTGTGCTCCACCCCACAGCTGACACCGGTCACGGTCGCGGCGGCCGATCCGACCAGCGGATGCGTCCGGGCGCGCAGCAGCTTGTCATGGCGTCCAAGCGCCTCAAGGAGCACGGGCAGCGCGTCGACCGGGTTTCTTCCGCTGTCGGCCGTCCCGGCGTGCGTGGCGCGGCCGACGATCCGGATCCTGTTCCACGCCACGCCGCGCATCGCGGTCGCGACGGCCAGGTCGGTCGGTTCGGTCACGATCCCCACGTCGCCCGTGAAGCCGCGCCGCAGCAGCGACAGCGTGCCGGGCTCGCCGCACTCCTCTCCGGCGGCGAAATGCAGCACCAGCCGGCCGCGCAGCAGGTCTCGCCGGGTGGCGAGGACCCGCGCGCATGCGATCTGCGCCACAAGCCCGCCCTTCATGTCAAGCGCGCCGCGGCCCCAGACGGCTCCCTCACGCTGCTCGCCGCCGAACGGGTCCACGCTCCACAGCGCGCGATCGCCCACCGGGACGGTGTCCATGTGACCGTTGAGCACAAGGCCGGGCCCGTCTGTGGAGCCGGCCAGCACCGCGCCAAGCGACGGCCGGCCGGGTGCGAACTCGACGACCTCGGTCTCGAGCTCCAGGTCGGCGAGCTCGCGCCGGACGGCCTGAAGCATCCCGGCTTCCTGCGCGCCCGGGTTTGCGCTGGGGGTGGCCACAAGCCGGCTGAGCGCGTCGGCCAGCGCCCGCTCGCCCAGCGCCGGGTGCGCGGCGAGCTCGTCGCCGGTCGGGTTCACGGAGTCGGAGGATTGGGTCATCTGTGCGGTTGGGGTGTGCGCTTCATTGGGGGTGGCTCGGCGCGGTGGGCTTCATTGGCATGGCTCGGCGCCGCGGGCTTCATTGGGCGTGGCTCGGCGCCGCGGTCTTCATGGAGGTGGCTCGGCGTCGCGGCTTCATGGCTGGGGCTCAGCCTCGCAGAAGTGGGCGCGTGTTGCAGGTCGGGCCGCTGATCCGCGCGATCGAGATCTCGTCGCCCTCGTACTCGATCACCTCGACGCCGGCGTCGCGCAGCCGCGCGCTCGTGACCGGGTTGCCGGCGCAGATCACCACCTGACCGGGAGCCAGCGTCAGGACGTTGCAGCCCTGGGTGTCGAACTCCTCCTCCGGGCACTGGATGAGCGTGTACCCGCGCTCGAGCAGCAGCCTGTGCAGCGAGTGCGGCATCGCTCGTGGGTAGACCAGCGCGACCCGCTCGGAGACGAGGTTGACCACCGACATGAGATGGAGCACCTTGCCCGGGCCCTCCCAGTGCGGCAGCTCGAAGCGATGCCACTCATCCACGAGTCCGTCGAGCGCCGCGCGCAGCTGGCGCAAGCCGGCCTCGTTGGAGCGATAGCCGCAGGCCACCAGGAGCGTCCGCTCGTCCAGCCACAGCGTGTCGCCGCCGTCCAGCTCGGCCTCGCCCCGGAGCCAGCCGATGATCGGGATCTCGAGCTCAAGCAGCTTTCTGGCCATCGGCATCGCCTCAGCGCGGCGCTCCGGGCGGCCGCTGCGGAGGATCACCGCGCCCTCGTCGGTGATCAGAGCCGGGTCATAGACCGCCGCGCTCTGCACGGACGTCCCCTCGTCAAGGTAGTCGACGCGCACGCCGTGGAGCTCGAGGATGCGCACGAACTCCGCATGCTGGGCGCGGGCTCGCTCCACGTCCGGCTCCCCCGGCAGCCCGTAGGCCCGCCACAGCCGGGCGTTGTACTCGTCGCCGGGCGGGTGGACGAGCACGTGGCGCAGCGGCGCGATCATCGACTGGCTGCCGTAGCGGCGCTCAGCGCTGCGCTCGGCGGGGGCTGTGGCGGCTCCTGTCAGGACCATGTGCTGAGCTCCTCCTGCGGTAGGGGTCGTGCGGGGGCGGCCGCGTCCATGTCCGCTTCGGCTGGCATCGCCGGGATCGACGCAAGCAGCTCACGCGTGTAGGCGGCCTGCGGCCGCTGGAAGATCGCATCCGCCGAGCCCTCCTCGACCGCCTCGCCATCCTTCATCACCACCAGCCGCGCCGCGACGGCGCGGACGACCGCCAGGTCGTGGGTCACGAAGATCGTCGCCACCCCCTGAGCCTGCGCAAGCTGCGTCAACAGCGTGACGATCGTCGCCTGGACGGAGACGTCGAGCGCCGAGGTGACCTCGTCGCACAGCAGCACCTCAGGCTCGGCGGCGAACGCCCGGGCGATCGCCAGGCGCTGCTTTTGACCGCCCGAAAGCTCATCGGGATGGCGGTGCGCGAGCTCGCTCCCCAGTTGGACGAGCTCCAGCAGCTCCGCGATCCGCGCATTACGCTCCCGCTGGGAGCGCCGGTCGCCGAACAGCTGCAGTGGACGGCTGAGGATCTCGGCGGCGGTGTGCGCTGGATTCAGGGAGCTGTCGGGGTTCTGGAAGATCAGCTGGAGTGCGCGCTTCTCCGACCGCGCGCGGCTCTCTATCCGCGGTGCGAGCCTCGCGCCGTTCAGCAGCACCTCTCCGGCCCGGGGCGAGATCAGCCCGGCTATCGCCCGCAGCAGGGTCGACTTGCCGCTCCCGGACTCGCCGACGATGCCGACCGCCTCACCGCGGTGAACGGCCAGCGAGAGATCGTGCACGACGTCCGGTCCGCGCCGCTGGTAGCGGCAGGTCAGTGAGCGGATCGACAGCACCGGTTGTGCACCGTCGCCCGGGCGCGGCGCGGGCAGCGGGGCGACCGTCGGTGCCAGCGTCAGCTCCCGGTGTCGCCGGCAGCGGGTCGCGCGGCCCGGCTGCGGGTGATCGAGCGGGATCGCCGACGTGCGGCAGGCGTCCTGCGCGAAGCGGCAGCGGGGCGCGAACGCGCAGCCGGTCTGCACGGCGCTCGCGGGTGGACGCCCCGGGATTCCGATCAGCATCCGGGGCGTGCTCGCCGACGGCGCGGCATCCAGCAGAGCGCGCGTGTAGGGGTGCATGGGGCGCTGGAGCACCTCGCGTGTGGCGCCCGACTCCACGATCCGCCCCGCATACATGACGTACAGCTCTGTGGAGACCTCGGACAGCAGCGCGAGATCGTGCGACACGTACAGAGCGCCGATGCCCTGCTCGCCGACCAGCTCGGAGATCAGCGCCGAGATCTGGCGCTGGGTCCTGACGTCCAGGCCGGTGGTGGGCTCGTCGAGGATCAGGATGCGCGGTCGGCACGCGATCGCGATCGCGATCGCGATCCGCTGCAGCTGGCCGCCGGAGAACTCGTGCGGGTAGCGTCGCAGGGCGGCCCTCGGGTCGGGGATCCCGACTCGCTCCAGCAGCTCAAGCTGTCGCTGCGCGATCTGCGCGGCCGTCGGGCGCTCGTGGATGCGGATCACCTCGGCCAGCTGAGACCCCACCCGGATCGCGGGATTCATCGCGTCGCCGGCGCTCTGGGCCACGAACGCGATCTCGGATCCCCACAGGCGCCGCCGCTCCCGCGGCGCCATGGCGCTGAGGTCGCGTCCGCCAAGGGTGGCCCGTCCCGCCAGCACACGGGCGCCGGGAGCCGAGTACCCGATCGCGGCGAGCGCGAGCGTCGACTTGCCACAGCCGGACTCGCCGGCGAGCGCCGTTATCCGCCCGGGCTCGATCACGAGGTCAACGTCGCGAACGACCACGTTCTCGTCAGAGCCAGAGCCGTAGGCGACGGTCAGCTCGCTCACGCGCAGCGCCCGGTCCGTCGCCTGCTCGTCCCGGTCCGTCGCCTGCTCGTCCCGGTCGGCCGAGCGCGGTGCGGGCAGCGCGAGGTCCCGCGGCTGCCCGCCCTGGTCTGCGGATCGCGGTCCCCGGTCCCGGTTCAAAGGTCGCTCCCGCCGCGTCCGATGCTGCGAGACACCTGCCGCGTCAGCGCGTCGCCCAGCAGCGTGAACGCGACCGCCATCGAGGCGATCCCGAGCGCGGGCGCGACGGTCGCCCACGGGTTGACCTGGATGAACTCGCGCGACTCGGAGACCATCAGCCCCCAGTCGGAGGATGGGGGCTGCGCCCCGAGCCCCAGGAAGCTGAGGGTGGAGACGAAGATCACCGCGTAGGTCAGGTAAAGGCAGTAGTTGGCGATGATCACTGGGGCCGCGTTTGGGAGCAGCTCCCGGGCGAGGATCCACCAGACGCGCTCGCCGCGCAGGCGTGCCGCCGCGACGTAGTCGTTGCCCACGACCGCCTGGGTGGCTCCGCGAACGATCCGTCCGGCGCGGGGCGCGAAGTTCAGGGCCACGACGATCACGATCGCCGCAAACGACGTGCCCACGCGCGTGATCACGACCAGCACGATCAGCAGTCCCGGCAGCGCGATGAACAGGTCGAAGAGGCGCGACGCGCCGATGTCCAGCAGCCCGCCCCTGAACGCCCCGAGCATCCCGATCGTGCCGCCGATCAAAAACGCGAGCGTCGTCGCGGCCAGCGGCCCGAGCAGCACGGTCCGCCCGCCGGCCAGAAAGCGGCTGAGCACGTCGCGCCCGAGCTCGTCGGTGCCCAGCGGGTGAGCTGCCGACGGGCCCTGCAGCGCGAGCCCGCCGATCTGGTCGGGGTTGTGCGGCGCGAGCGCCGGTCCCAGGATCACCACCGCGAGGATCAGCGCCGCGAGCGCAACGCCCGCGCGTCCCTCGGCGCTGGCCAGCAGCCCGCGCCAGAGGGACCTGGGGCGTGGCGCACGCCCTGCGTCGACCGGTTCGACGGTCAGCGTGGCCATCGGTCGCCTCGCCTGCGGCCGTGTCCGCCCGCGCTTGTGTCTGCGCGTCCCGTCGGCCACGCGACGTCCGCTGCGCCAGCTCGTGGCACCCTGCACCGTCGACTCGTCAAGAGCGCCGCTCCAGCTTGGGGTTGAAGTAGGTGACCAGCAGGTCGGTGATCACCGACACGCCAACGAACGCCACCGCCATCACCAGTCCGATCGCCTCCACGGTGATCACATCGCCGTTGCCGATCGCCTGCACAAGCGCCTCGCCCGCTCCTGGGAACCCGAACAGGTTCTCCACCACGATCACGCCGCCCAGGAGGTAGATGAAGTTGAGCGCCACCGCGTTGGCGATCGGGACGGCGGCGTTTCGCATCGCGTGGCGCCATGTGACCGCGCGGCGTGAGACGCCCCGCAGCGTTGCGGCGCGCGCATAGCCGGAGAGCAGAGCCTCGCGGGCGGCCACGCGTGTCACTCGTGTCATGTACGGGATGGAGACGAGCACCAGCGTGAGCGTCGGCATCACGAAAGCCTGCACCTTGGCCCCCAGTCCGCCGAACGTCAGTGCGGTGCTGTTGGGCGGCAGCACGCCCAGCCACACCGACAGCACCAGCAGCACGACGATGCCGACGACGAACTCCGGCATCGCCGAGACGACGACCAAAAGCAGGTTCACCGCCGTGTCGGTGCGGCCCCCGTAGCGGCGCGCCAGCGCCACGCCCAGCGCCAGCGAGATCGGGAGCGCGATCGCCATCGACACCGCCGCCAGCAGGAACGTCCGCAGGAGCCGCGGCGCGACCGCCGGGCGCACCGCCGCGCGGGTGACGGCCGACACGCCCCAGTTTCCGGAGACGAAGTCGCGCAGCCATCGCACGTATCGCGCCAGCACCGGGTCGGCGAGGTGGTGGCTGGCCACGTACGCGGACAGCGCGCTCCGCGACGCCCCTCGGCCGATCGCCTGAAGCGCGACGTCGGTCGGGGACTGGTCGAGGTTCACCGCCAGGAAGATCACCAGCGAGATGAACACGATCGTCACGACCGCGAACGCGAGCTGGCCGACCAGAGCGCGAGCACGGGCGTTGTGCAGCACCGGCACCCCTCGTCTCCCGGGCGCGCCCGCCGCGGGCCGCCACCGCCGCTCGGCGCTCAGGCCAGCCATGCTCCGACCAGCGATGGGCCCTTGGCCTGCGGGAACGTGACGCCTTCGAGGTTGCGGCTCGCCGCCAGCACCATGTTCTCAAACGCAGCGCTCGCGTAGCCGTCGTTGTTGGCGATCCACAGCAGCAGGTTCTGCAGCCTGGTCTTCTGCAGCGCCGGATCCGGCGTCGCCTGGGCCGCGGCCAGCAGGGCGTCCACGCGAGTGTGCGGGATCTGCGTCTCATGCCACGCCGAATAGCTCGCCAACGTCGTCGGTACGCGGATCGCCGGGTGGCGGCGGTACACCCAGGAGGTGTAGAAGGCCTCGACGAGCCAGATCTGCTCGAAGTAGGTGGCCGCCGGATGCTGCTTGACGTTGACATGAATCCCGGCGGCCGCCACGCTCTGCGCAAAGGCGACAGCCATGTCGACCATTCCTCCCAGCAGGTCCGATGTGTAGAGCGTGAGCTCCAGGCCGTTCGGGTAGCCGGCCTGGCGCAGGAGCTCTCGGGCGGTCGTGATCTCCTGCGGCCGGACGCCGAGCGAGGGCGGGTAGAAGGGGTCCGTCTCCGGCGCCGGCGTGTCACTGGTGAGCACGCCCTGGTTCTGATATGCGCTCTGCAGGACCAGTCGGCGATTGTCGGCGAGCTTCACCGCCTGGCGCACGCGGACGTCGTCAAACGGCTTGTGGCGTGCGTTCATGACGATGTAGGAATCGAAGTAGGCCGGAACGTCGAGCACCTTCGCGTTGCCGCTCGCCCTGACGATCGGGACCTGCGAGAACGAGATCGACGTTGAGAGGTTCGACTGCCCCGAGGTGACGGCCTCGACGAGGCCCGTCGGATCCGGGATCGAGACCCCGCGGATCTCGTCGAGATAGGGCAGTCCCGGCTGCCAGTAGTTGTCGTTTCGGACGACGCTCCAACCCTGGCCTGCCTGGAAGGACTCGAACCTGAACGGGCCGGTGCCGTAGGCCTTGGACAGCGGAAACGAGTTCTGGCCGGCCTTGACGATCTCGGTCCCGGTGGTGGCGAACATGAGTGGGAAGAACGCGTCCGGGTTCGTCAGAGTGGCCACGACCGTGTGGTCGTCGACCGCCTTGACATGCTTGGGTTCGAGAACGGCCGCTATCGGCCCGTACATGGGGGAGGCGAGCGAGGGCTCGAACAGCCGGCGGATGCTCCAGACGACGTCCTCGGCCGTCAACGGGCTCCCGTCGTGGAACGTGACCCCCGGACGGAGCTTGAATGTCCAGCGCCGAAGGCTGGGATCGGAGCTCCAGGATGTCGCGAGCGCCGGATGAAGCCCATATGCGGCGTCCATCAGGATCAGCGTCTCCCAGGCCAGCGGGACGTAGATCGCATTGTTCTGGTTCCATGGGCGCTGGGGGTCGAGGTTCTCGCTCACGGAGGCGTCTCCGACCGCGACCTGGATCGAGCCGCCGCGCTTGGGCTGCCCGGACGCGCTTGAGCTCGACGCCGACGCGGAGCCGCTGGACGCGGAGCTGGCCGAACCGGTGGTGCCGCCCGAGCCGCAGCCGGCGAGCCCGAGCGCGCCGGCGCCGGCGAGCGCGGCGCCGGCGGCGCGCAAAACCTCGCGCCGCGAGACCTGGCGATCCAGCGCACAAGTTGATGGTGACTGGCTCATTTGTTCTCCTCCTCTGCGGCCGTCGTCCGGCCGGGTGGCTCGTTGGCAACCTCAAGCGCCGTCGCGGCGAGCACGTTGACTCCGCGCAGCACACGGTGAAGCTCGATCTCCTCGTGCTCGTTGTGGGTGACGCCGTCGACGCACGGGACGAACAGGATCAGCGCGGGGGCGATCGTGGCCATCCAGTACGCGTCGTGTCCGGCGGTGCTGCGCATCCGCAGCGTCTCGACGGCAAGTCGCGCAGCCCACTCGGAGGCGATCCGGGCCAGCTGCGAATCGAAGCGGATGCCGGCGCCGAACTCCCACAGCGTCCTGGTGGCGATCTGAAGCCCCCTCCTCGCCGCGACCCGCTCGGCGGCCTCGGTCAGCTCGGCGCCCATGCGCTCAAGCTCGCGCTCGCCGGCGTGCCGGTAGTCGACCGTGAGCACCGCCTCGCCGGGGATGATCCCCGGACGGTTGGGCCACACCTCCAGGCGGGTGACGGTCGCTCGCGGCTCGTCGATGCACCGACCTGCGGCCGCGCCACGCGGCGTGGCCCGGGGCGCGGAGAGCGCTCCCGCCCGCGCCGCTCTCGCCCCGAGGGTCCCCGCCTCGGCTGCCCCTCCGCCGAGCGTCCCCGCTTCTGGCGCCCCGATCCTGAGCGTCCCCGCCGCGGCTGCCCCTCCGCCGAGCGTCCCCGTCCCGAGCGCCTCGACGACCGCGATCACCTCGGCGGCGCCCGCCAGCGCATCGCGCCGGCGGCGCATCGGTGTGGCCCCGGCGTGACCGGTCTCGCCGCGCAGGCGGATCTCGACGGCCCGCGCAGGATAGGCGCCGGTCACGATCCCGAGGTCGACCCCGGCCCGGTCGAGCACGTCGTCCTGCTCGATGTGCAGCTCCAGGTAGGCGCGGGGTGGCCGACCGGGCACGGCCTCCGCGCCGTCGTAGCCGATCCGCCGCAGCTCATCGCCGAAGCGCACCCCCGCCTCGTCGCGCTGGTCGAGCGCTCGCTCCAGGTCAACAGCGCCCGCGAAGACCCCTGAGCCGAGCATCGCCGGTCCAAACCGCGCTCCCTCCTCGTTGGTGAACGACGCGACTTCCACCGGCCGGCGCGTGGTTATCCGGTTGTCCTGCAGCCAGCGCAGGATCTCCAGTCCGGCGAGCACGCCCAGCGCGCCGTCGTAGCGACCGCCCGCAACCTGCGTGTCCAGGTGACTGCCGATCACCACGGGTTCAAGCGGCTCGGCCCCGGCGCGGCGCGCGAAGATGTTGCCGACCCGGTCGACGCGCACCTCAAGGCCGCTCTCCCGGCACCATGCGCAGAACGTGTCCCGCATCTCGCGGTCGGCGTCGGTGAGCGCCAGGCGCTGTACCCCTGGACTGCGCCAGGAGCCGATCCTTGCCGCCGCTCGGAGGCTCGCCCACAGACGGTCGGCATCGATCGGCGGCAGCGGCGCGCTGGGTTGCATCGATCGGTCGATGCCGACCGAGGCTGCGCCCGGGGCGGCGCTCGGCGGTCGCGTGGTCATCGGCGCCTGCGCGGTCTTGCCCTGAGGTTCGTACGGGGCGATCAGGCCGGGTCCCGGCGGAGCGGCTGGCACATGCAGTGCACGCCGCCGCCCGCCAGCTGAAACTGGCTCATGTCCGGGTCATAGACGGTGAAGCCGAGCGCTCGCAGCCGCTCGTTGAGCTTCGGCGCGGCCGTCGTGGACAGCACGCGATCCCCGCCGAGGGCGACGACGTTGCAGCCGAGCGCCATCGTCTCGCGGAACGAGACCTCGACGATCTCGATGCGCCTAGAGCGCAGCCAGTCGACGATCTCCGGGTCCGTCGTCTCAACGCACACGGCGCACAGCTTCTCCGCCAGCATGCAGACCATCAGGTCGATGTGCACGTAGAACTCGTCGATCGGCGCGTAGCGGACCTCCAGCCCCTCACGCTGCATCCAGCCGCCGACCTGGCGCGCCGCGACCTCCTCGCCCCGCAGGCCCGTGTAGCCGATCAGCACGCACCCGGGCTCGATCATGTTGAAGTCGCCGCCCTCGAAGTTCCCGGCGCTCACCAGGTCGTAGACGGGGATCTCGTGCTCCAGGTAGAAGCGGAGGACGTTGGCGTACTCGCCGCGTCGGCGCGGGTTCGCGAGCTGGGTGACCACAGCGCCGAAGGGCGTCATGAAGCTCGAGTCGCGCGCGTAGACCCCGTAGGGCAGCTCCTCGCGCGCCGGCAGCAGGTGCACGTTGACGCCGGCCTGACGGTATGCGTCGACCATCTCGGCGTGCTGGCGCAGCGCCAGGCCGCGGTCGAAACGATGGCCCCGTCGCAGGGTCTCGCGGACGAGCGCGCTGTACTGAGCGTTCTCCTCGCCCAGCCACCGAAACGCCTCCGGCGAGCCCAGCAGCACGTCGCGCAGCACGCCGTACTCTGAGTCGATCCCCCACCGGTCCAGCGCGGCCGTCCCGCCGTCCGGCTCGCGCGCCTGCAACGCGCGCTGTCTCTGCGCAACCTCTTCCAGCATGACCGCTTGCTCCTGTCCGTCGGGGGCTGAATTGGCCGCGGACCGTAACACCGAAGCCACCGAAGGTCAACCAATATTTTGGACGCTCGTATCGATTCATGAGACGCCAATACAATCGGCGGCCATGGCTTCGCCAGCCGGCGACAGAAGCGAGGACGATCCAGGGGCCGCGGCGCCCGCGCCACGGCCCCATGGCCAATCGATGTTCGCCCACGGGCCGCATCCTCGGACGGCGCGGGCGCCTGCCTCGCCGCGTGAGGCGCCCGCCGCGCCGCTGCCCGCGCCGCTGCCACCACCGCCCGCAGAGGCGACCGCCGCGCCGCTGCAGCCACCGCCCGCAGAGGCGCCCGACCGTTGGTCTGAAGCGGAGGCCAATCCGCTGCGCCAGGCGCTCGGGGCGCACCTGCTGGCCCTTCGCCGGCGCCAGGGCAGAAGCCTTCGGGAGGCCGGCGCGCTCGCGGGGCTCTCGCCCCAGTTCATCTCGATGGTCGAGCGTGGGCAGACGGAGATCGGGCTCTCGCGTCTGATACGGCTCGCCGACGCCTACGACGCGAACATCGCCGACCTGCTGGCGGAGATCAACGGGCGAGACGTGGAGTTCGTGCCGGCCGCCAATGCTCTCACCGCCCCGAGGATCGACGGGGACCCGACGGTCACCTACCTCACCAGCCCGTCCTGGAAGCTTCAGCCCTTCAGGATCGAGATCGCGCCCGGAAGCCGTCTGGAGGGCCTGTCGCACGCCGGCGAGGAGTTCATCCACTGCATCGAGGGCGGAACCATCACGATGACGATCAATGGTCGCGACTGGAAGCTGTCCCCGGGCGACACGATCGTCGTGCCGCCCCGCGCGCAGCATTCCTATCGCAACGACTCGCGCCGGGTGGCGGTGGCCATCGGGGCGGTGGCGCCGCCTGGGCGCGGGGCGTCTGGGCGCGGCGAGGAGACCGAGCGGCTCTAGCCGCGGTCGGCTGATGGCGTGGACCAGCGACGAGCGGATGGCGCTGCTGCGCGCCGTCCCGATCTTCGGCGAGCTGGGCGACGGCGAGCTGGCTCAGATCGCCGAGGCCTCGGTGCCGCGCGCCTTCGCCGCCGAGGAGACGGTCTTCCGCGAGGGCGACGAGGGCGACACGTGCTATGTGCTGCGTCTGGGCCGCGTGCGCGCGCTTCGCGAGCACCCCGATGGCCGCTCGATCACCCTGGCGACGTTCGGGCCCGGTGAGCTGTTCGGCGAGCTTTCGCTGCTGGACCGCGGGCGTCGTTCGGCTACGGTCGAGGCGGTCGAGGACGCCGAGGCGGTCGCGATCATGGGCCGCGATATGCGCCGTCTGCTGCGTGCCGAGCCTGACATCGCGCTGGGCATGCTGGCCTCGCTCGGCCGGCGCCTGCGCGCCACCAACGAGCGCCTGGCGCGGCAGTCGTTTCAAACCGTGCCCAGCCGGGTGGCCTCGGCGCTGCGCCAGTTGATCGCGCAGGCGGCCGGATCCGGTGCCCCGGTGCCCGCCGCCGCCTGCGGGGGCTCCTGTGAGCAGGAGCCGGTCCGTCTTGCCGTGACGCAGGCGCAGATAGCGCAGCTGGCCGGATGCGCACGTGAGACGGCCAGTCGCTTCCTTGCGCAGCTTGTGCGCGACGGGGTGATCGAGCAGGGCCGAGGGAGGCTCACGGTGCTCGATCCAGAGCGGCTTGAGCGCTATGTCTTCTGAGCCTGGGGCGCCCGGTTGCGAGCCTGAGGCGCCCGGTTGCGAGCCTGGGGCGCCCGGTTGCGAGCCCGAGGCGGCCGGTCGAGTTCGGCGCGGGCCGCCCGACAGCGCGCAGGGAGCGGCGCCCGACAGCGCGCAGGGAGCTGTGCCCGACAGCGCGCAGGGAGCGGTGGCCAAAACCGCGTACGAAGCGGTGCCCGCCGAACGCGCAGGGTCCACCGCCGCTGCAGCCGCTCGCGGCTCAGAGGCCGAGTCGGAGGAGCGCTCGGCCGGTGGGGTCGTCGTGCGCGGCGATCAGACCGTGGTGATCGTTCCCCGCAAGCGCGCGCAGGATGGTACGCGGGTCCTGGGGCTCCCCAAGGGGCATATCGAGCCGGGGGAGACCGCGGAGCAGGCCGCCTGCCGCGAGGTGGCCGAGGAGGGCGGCGTGCAGGGCCGGCTGCTCGAGGAGCTGGGGGAGGTGCGCTACGAGGTGGTCCGCGCCGGCCGTCGGGTTCCCAAGCAGGTGCGCTTCTTCCTGCTCGAGTACCTGTCTGGCGATCCGGGCGACCACGATCACGAGATCGAGGAGGCTCGCTGGCTGCCGCTGGTCAGGGCCGCCCGGGAGCTCACCTACGAGGGCGAGCGCGAGATGGCGCGCCGCGCCTTGCTGCGCGTCGGGCGCGCCCGATAGGCTCCGCAGCCGTGCGGGTGCTCAACTTCTACTCGTCGGTGTTCGCCGACCAGCTTCGCCGCGGCCGCAAGACGGCCACGATCAGGCTGGGCGACAAGTCGCACAAGTACCGAAAGAACGAGTGCGTGATGGTCACGATCGGCTACCAGCACTCGCCCAGGGAGAAGATCTTCCTGGCGGTGATCGATCAGGTCGAGGTCAAGCGGGTGCGCGACCTGTCGCCGCGGGACATCGAGCATGACAACCCCGAGTTTCGCCGCGTCGACGAGATGGTCCACTTCCTGGAGCAGATCTACGGCCGCCGCGTGACGATGGACGACACCGTGACCGTCGTGCGCTTCTCGCAGATCATCGAGCAGCCCCCGGACCTGATGCGCGACCGCATCCACGGTCTCGGCGGGGCTCGCAACTGACCGCCGGCTTCAGCCTCCCGCGGGCCGTGGTCGCAGCCTGAGGCTGCGGCTAGCATCGGCGGCCGATGATCTCAACCAACCAGCTCAAGAACGGCAACCACATCGAGGTCGAGGGGACCGTCTACAAGGTGCTGGAGTTCCAGCACGTCAACCCCGGAAAGGGGGCTGCGTTCGTCCGCACAAAGCTGCGCCGCGCGAGCGACGGAGCCGTCATCGACCGGACCTTCCGCGCGGGGGAGAAGCTCCGCCCGGTCCACACCGAGGTGCGCCGGATGCAGTTCCTCTACGCCGACGGCCAGGACGCGCACTTCATGGACTCCGACACCTACGAGCAGATGACCATGCCCCAGGCGTCGATCGAGGACGAGCTGCGCTTCACCAAGCCCAACGACGAGGTCGAGCTGCTCATGATCGACGACCGGCCAGGTGGCCTTCAGCTGCCGAGCGCGGTCGACCTGGAGGTGACCGAGACCGAGCCGGGGCTGCGGGGGGACACCGCCTCGGGCGGCGGCTCAAAGCCGGCCACGCTGGAGACCGGCGCGACCGTGCAGGTGCCCCTGTTCATCTCGATCGGCGATCGCATCCGGGTCGACACGCGGACCGGCAAGTACGTGTCGCGGGCTTAGCGGTCGTCGCGGATGTAAGCCTCGCCGGTGCCGTCGGTGCCTGCCGCGCATGGCGGCCTGGGCGGGCGTGCCGCGCGTGGCGGCCCAGGCGGGCGTGCCGCGCGTGGCGGCCTCAGCGCCGCGCCGGCTCACCGCTGCCCGCCTGCGTCGGTCGCACCCCGCTCACGGAAGATCTCGGCCAGCGCCACCGCCACGGCCACGCCGGCGTTGAGGCTCTCCACTCCGGGACGCCCGCCCGGTATGCGAACCAGAGCGTCGCACTCCTGCCGGGTGCGGCGCCGCAACCCCTCACCCTCGGCCCCAACCACGATCACCGAGCGCTCGTCGAACGCGGTCTGAGCCAGGGTTCGCTCGCCGCGCTCGTCGAGTCCGTAGATCCAGAAGCCGAGCCCCTTGAGCTTCTGCAGGCTGCGCGCGAGGTTCGTCACGGTGTACGTCGCCACCAGCTCGGCGCCGCCGACGGCGATTCGCGCCACGAGTGGTGTGACCTCGGCGGCGCGGTTCTTCAGCACAAGCACCCCGTCGGCCCCGAAGAACGCTGCGCTGCGCAGGATCGTGCCGAGGTTCTGCGGGTCGGAGATCTGGTCGAGGGCGAGCACGACGGAAGCCTTCGCCAGCTCGTCCAGCTCACCCTCCGTGCGAAGCGGACGCGGCACGGTGAGCGCCACAACCCCCTGGTGCTTGTCCTCGTCGGTGACGCCGCCAAGCCGCCGCAGCTCCGGCCAGGACACCAGCTCGGGCTCGACCCCGGCCGCACGGGCCAGCTCGATCGTCTCCCGGTGGTAGGCCTCACGACCGGCGAGCAGCAGCCTGCGCACGGACTGCGGCCGAGCGAGCAGCAGGGCTCGAACCGAGTGCTTGCCGTACACCCTGTCCACGCCGGCGACCCTACACGGGGCGCGGACCCGCTCGTGGCGGCGGTGACAGGTGGCGGTGCGCCGGAACCTCGTACACGGGCCCCGACCTCGGTCGCCGGGACCGGGCTAACGGCCGCCCTCTGGGCTCGCCCCGCCGAGCGCCTGCGCGACGGCGCCGCCCTCGCCGGCGGCCGTCTCGACCACGGATCGAGCACGCAGGCACAGCCTGATCCTGCGCGGCCCCACACCGTGATCGACTCGTACGATCCCCCCGCGCCCGTCCAGCCAGATGAGGTCCAGCGCGAACCGCATCCCGAAGGTGTGCACCGAGGGGGTCTGCGGGATGTGCAGCGCGTGCCCGGGCTCTAGCGCGTCAAGGCGCGCGAGGCCGCGCCGCCGGGAGCGGTGCGTGCGGGCCTCGATCAGCACGATCCCGCCTGGGAGGCTGCGCCGCGGCAGGCCGTCGAAGCGATCAGTGGGCATGAAATCCTCCACCCAGGACCATCGAGCTGAGGAGGATGAGCGACAGAGAGCCGGCGCGCAGCACAGCGGTCAGCCGGCGCCCGGCGTCCCCGCGGCAGCTCGGCGCCGGCCGGGCCGCCCGCGCCCGGGAGGCCTGGGCTGGCTGGGCCGGGTGCCCCGAGCAGCGCCCAGCCGGCAGGCCGAGGCGCTCCCGGCCCCACCGAGCCGGCCCGCACGGGCGCTCCCGGCCCGACCGAGCCGGCCCGCGCGGGCGCTCCCATGGGCGCGCGCCCATGCCGCGCCGGCCACGCGCCCAGCAGACGGCCACCAGCAGCGCGAGCGCGACCTCGTTGATGGTTGCGATCACGTCCAGTGCGCCGGGCTGCTCGGGTGCGCTCCTGTCCGGGCCGACCGGGAGCCCAACGGTGCGCGACAGCGCCCACACGCAGACGACCGCCATGCTCATCGCGGCGCCCGCCACGAGCACTGCCTGGCTTGGCCGGCGATGCGCGGCGACCGCCCAGCCGATCTGGGCCGCCGCGACAGCGACGAACAGCACCGCGTACAGAGGCGACTCGCCGAGGTGGTCGGCTGCGGCCTGCACGTGGATGAGGGCGGTCGCGAGTGCCAGCCCGCAGGCGAGCGCCAGGTCGGTGCTCCCGCTCGCCGCCACGGTGCCTGCCGACCGCTTGGCGCCGGCCGTGCCGGTGACCGTCCGGCTCACAGCCTGATGGCCTCCTGCGCGCTCGTCTTCGCCGCGCCCGCCGCCGGAACCGACCAGTCCCGTCCGAGCGTCGCCAGCAGCTGCTCGGGCGCGGCGGGGCGCGCGAGCAGGTAGCCCTGTGCCAGGTCGCAGCCGAGCGCGCGCAGGGCGTCGGCCTGCCTGGGGTCCTCGACTCCCTCGGCCACGACGGTGACCCCCAGGTGGGCTCCGAGGCTGAGCACCGCCCCGACGACCGCGGCGTCGGCGGTGTTGGCTTGCATCCCGGACACGAACGAGCGATCGATCTTGATCACGTCCAGCGCCGGCAGCTCGCGCAGGCGGTCCAGGGAGGAGAAGCCCACCCCGAAGTCGTCGATCGCGATCGTGACCGCCAGTTCGCCGAGCGCGCGCAGGTTCGCCAGGCCCACCGCCACGTCGCGGACGAGGCTGCGCTCGGTGATCTCAAGGCACAGAGCGCGTGGGTCAAGCCCAGTCTCGCGCAGCGTCTCCGCGACCGTCATGGGGAACCGCGGGTCCGCCAGCTGGCGAGGCGACACGTTGACGGCCACGCGCAGATCGGCCGGGCAGGCTCCCTCGCGGCGCCAGCGCACGAGCTGCCCGCACGCCTCCCGCAGCACCCATGCGCCGAGCTCCACGATCAGGTCGCTCTGCTCGGCCACCCCGATGAACTGCCCGGGTGCCACCAGCCCCCGGACGGGATGCTCCCAGCGAACGAGCGCCTCGACGGCCGCCACCGCCCCGCTCACGAGTGAGACCTCAGGCTGATAGTGCAGCCGCAGCTGGCCGTCGGCGATCGCGGTGCGCAGCTCGTGCTCGGTGGCCAGCGCGGCCACCGCCGAACGCTCAAGCGCGGAGTCGAACACCCAGACTCGGCCTCGTCCGGCCTCCTTGGCCGCGTACATCGCGACGTCGGCGTCGTGAAGCAGCGTCGCCGGGGGCACGTGCGGCGAGTCCTCGATGCGCACGCCGACGCTGGCCCCCAGTCGAAACAGCCGACCCTGGTGCTCGAACGGCGTCGACAGGACGCGCAGGATGCGGTCGGCGAGCAGCCGCGCGGAGGCCTCGTCGGTCCGCTCGCACAGCACCGTGAACTCGTCGCCGCCCATGCGCGCGACCGTGTCCTGTGAGCGCACCACGCGGCCGAGCCGTGTCGCGGTCTCGCACAGGACCGCGTCGCCGGCGGCGTGGCCGAGCTCGTCGTTTACGAGCTTGAAGCGGTCAAGGTCGACGAACAGGATCGCCAGCGGCGTGGGGTCGCGCGTGAGGCGGCGCAGCGCCTGGGCGGTCCGATCGAGCAGCAGGCGCCGGTTGGCGATGCCCGTGAGCGGGTCGTGCAGCGCCGTGTGCTTGAGCTCCTGCTCGGCGAGCTTGCGGCCGGTGATGTCGTTCGCCTGCACCAGCAGGTAGTCGAGCCGGCCCGAGGCGTCGCGGATCGCGCGGACGCCGTGCTGGACCCATACGGTGTGGCCATCTCGGTGGCGATAGCGCCGCTCGCCCTCATAGACGTCCAGCTCTCCGGCGACCAGCCGCTCCAGCGTCCGCCGGCTGGCTGGCAGCTCGTCCGGTTCGATCAGCTCCGCAAAGCTGCGCGCCAGCAGCTCCGCCTCCGAGTATCCGAGCATCTGGCACAGCGCCGTGTTGACGCGCAGGTAGCGGCCGCCGGGCTCGACCATGCACATGCCGGAGATGCCGCTCTCAAACGCGGCCTTGAACTGCTCGGCCAGGCGGTCGGCCGCGCGCATGGCCGCGACGGCGCGCTCGCGCGTGTTCTCGTTCAGCCGCCAGGTGGCCACCGCGGCTGCCCCGGCGGCGAGCACGAAGCTCGCGTGCACGGCGGCCCAGCCCCAGGGGTTGCCACCGTGGCTGTAGACGTCGTGGGGGGCCAGGGCGCCCAGGACGCCATGCTCGAGCCCCACGTACAGGAAGGCGAGCCCAAACGGCAGCCAGTCCTCGTAGAGCGCGAGCACCGCGATCACGACGAAGTAGTGGAAATGCGCCTCGATCTGACCGTGCCAGCCGTAGACGAGCACCGCGGAGGCCGTCAGCAGCCCGAACACCACCGCCACCGACCGTGCCCTGCGGCCGATGTCCGCCCGGCGCGCGACCAGTCCGGCGAGCGCGATCGGCAGCACCGGCGAGATCGAGCCCCACACACCGAATCCCTGGCAGAGCAGGAACACCGGCAGGCCGACGACGTGCAGCCAAAGCAGCCAGAGCATCACCCGGTGGCGGGAGTCCCACTCCGCCTCAGGCAGCGTCCGGCCGCGCGGGAGTAGGGCTCGCGCGCGGCAGGCGAGGCCACCCCCTGCGGGTGCGGGCGCGATCAGATCGGCAGGTGCCATCGCTGACAACCCATCTGCGTGGTGATATCGGCCGCGCGCGTGAAGTCGTGAGCGGGTCCGCTCGACATCCCGTGACGAGGGCCCGCTCGGCATCGTCGTGAGCGGGTCCGCTTGGCGTCGTCGTGAGCGGGCCCGCTCGGCATCCCTCGTCCGGCCTTCAGCGTGGACGGCCGCCGGCCGATGATCGTCGAGACGATGATCGAAGCCGAGCTTGAGCCCAAGCCGGGCCCCGCCGGCGGTCCGCGCCCCCTGGCGGTCAGGCCGGCGGCGCTTGCGGTGGCCGCCGGGACGATCGCCCTGGCGACGGCGGTGGCGCTGGCGCAGAGCTCTGCGCCGGACGCGATCCTGCGCGGCGTGCTGGTGGCGCTGCTCGTTCCGTGCGCGGCGATCGACCTGCGCAGACGCGTGATCCCGAACCGGATCACGGGCCCCGGAGCCGCGGTCGCGATCGCGCTCGGGCTGGCGCTCGCGCCCGGCTCGGAGCCCGGCCGGCTGCTGTGGGCGATCGGGGCCGGCGGCTTTCTGCTGGTGGCGGCGATGGTCAATCCGGCCGGCATGGGGATGGGCGATGTGAAGCTCGTGGCCATGATGGGGCTCTTCCTCGGCGCGCCGGTGGCGGTGGCCCTGCTCGCCGCGCTGATGTGCACGATCGCCACGGGCGCGGTGCTCGCAGCGCGAGGCGGCCTGAGCGCCGTCCGCGGCACGGGGCTTCCGTTCGGCCCCTATCTGGCCGCGGGAGGGCTGCTCGCGGCGCTGGCGGGACCGCAGCTCATCCACGCCTACGCGCACCTGGTCGGCGCGGGCTGAGCGCCCGCTCAAGGTCGGCCGCCGGTCCCTGGGCGCGGGGCAGGCGGCTGCAGGGGCGGCGACGGGCGGTCTGGGATGCCACGGCCGGCCCACGCGCCGAGGGTCGGATGCCGTCTGCCGCCGCCACCGGCCGCCGGACCGGCGGCCGGCCCACGCACTGAGGATCGGATGGCTCCGGGGACCGGTGGGCGGCCGCCGAGGGTTGGCACTCTGGCTGGCCGAGTGCCAAAAAAACCTTGAAACCGTCAGCGGGCGAGCTATAGTGCGCGCTGTGTTGGCACTCTCGGGACGCGAGTGCCAGCGAAGTGCTGCAACTTCAACCGGAGGTCGGATCAGATGAAGCTCAAGCCCCTCGGCGATCGGCTGATCGTACGGGCCATCGAGGAGGAGGAGACCACCGCCAGCGGCATCGTCCTTCCGGACACCGCCAAGGAGAAGCCGCAGAAGGGGAAGGTCCTGGCCGTCGGCGACGGCAGGCTCAACGAGGAGACCGGCAAGCGCACCCCGCTCGACGTGGCGGAGGGCGACGAGGTCCTCTACAGCAAGTACGGCGGCACCGAGATCAAGGTGGACGGCGAGGAGCTGCTCGTCCTCCGCGAGTCCGACGTGCTGGCGAAGGTCCAGTGACGGCGAAGGTCCAGTAACAACCGAGACCCAGAGAGAACATGGCACACAAGGAACTCAAGTACGATGCGGACGCCCGCAAGGCGCTGGAGCTGGGCGTCGACGCGGTAGCCAACGCAGTCAAGGTCACGCTCGGCCCCAAGGGCCGCTACGTGGTCCTCGACAAGAAGTTCGGCGCCCCCACGATCACAAACGACGGCGTCACGATCGCGCGTGAGATCGAGGTCGAGGACGTCTTCCAGAACCAGGGCGCGCAGCTCGTGCGCGAGGTGGCGACGGCGACCAACGACGTCGCCGGCGACGGCACGACCACCGCGACCGTGCTGGCGCAGGCGATCGTCCGCCAGGGCCTGAAGAACGTGGCCGCTGGCGCCAACCCGCTGGCGCTCAAGCGCGGCATCGAGAAGGCCGTCGACCAGGTCGTCAAGCACATCGAGTCGCAGGCCAAGGAGATCTCCGGCAAGGACCAGATCGCGCGTGTGGCGACGATCTCCGCCGGCGATGAGGAGATCGGCGACGTGATCGCCGACGCGATCGAGAAGGTCGGAAAGGACGGCGTGGTCAACGTCGAGGAGGGCCAGACCTTCGGCATGGACCTCGAGTTCACCGAGGGCATGCAGTTCGACAAGGGCTACATCTCGCCCTACATGGTCACCGACCAGGAGCGGATGGAGGCGGTCCTCGAGGATCCCTACATCCTGATCGCCAACCAGAAGATCGGCTCGGTGCGCGAGCTCTTGCCGGTGCTCGAGCAGGTGATCCAGTCCGGCAAGCCGCTGCTGGTGATCGCCGAGGACGTGGAGGGCGAGTCGCTGGCCACGCTGGTGGTCAACAAGCTGCGCGGCACGTTCACCGGCGTCGCCGTCAAGGCGCCGGGCTTCGGCGACCGCCGCAAGCGGATGCTGGAGGACATCGCCATCCTCACCGGTGGCGAGGTGATCACCGAGGAGATGGGCCTCAAGCTGGAGAACACCCAGCTGTCGCAGCTCGGCCGAGCCCGCCGGGTGGTGGTCGCCAAGGACACGACCACGATCGTCGACGGCGCCGGCGACCAGGATGCGATCAAGGGCCGCATCAACCAGATCAAGGCCGAGATCGAGACCACCGACTCCGACTTCGACCGTGAGAAGCTCCAGGAGCGCCTGGCCAAGCTGTCGGGCGGCGTGGCGGTCGTCAAGGTCGGCGCCGCGACCGAGACGGAGATGAAGGAGAAGAAGCACCGCGTCGAGGACGCGCTCCAGGCCACCCGTGCGGCGCTTGAGGAGGGCATCGTGCCGGGCGGCGGCGTGGCGCTGCTGTCGGCCCAGAAGGCGATCGACCTGGACTCGTTCACCGATCCGGACGAGCGCACCGGCGCGAGCATCGTGCTGCGGGCGCTCGAGGAGCCGCTGCGCCAGATCGCCGAGAACGCGGGCCTGGAGGGCTCGGTCGTCGTCAACGACGTCCGCCGCGCCAAGAAGGGCCACGGTCTCAACGCGGCCAACGGCGAGATCGTCGACCTGATCGCCGAGGGGATCATCGACCCGGCGATGGTGACGCGCTCGGCGCTGCAGAACGCGGCCTCGATCGCCAAGAACATCCTCACCACCGAGGCGATCGTCGCCGAGGTCCCGGAGAAGGAGACCAGCGGCGGCGGCAACATGCCTGACATGTCGGGGATGATGTAGGCCTTCGGGCGCCTGCTTTCGGACATCCGATTTCTCTGGTTGGGGCCCGGCTTCAAGCCGGGCCCCTTTTTTTCGGACCCGGCATCCGCCGGGCCCGACCGCTGCGCCGAGGGCTCAGAGCGCCGACCAGCCTCGGCGCTGGGGGCCCGGCGCCGACCGGCGCCTGCGGCGGGGCGCTTGGCGGTGCTCTCGGTGGCACCGCCCCGGGATCTGTCACAGGCTCAGCCGTGCAGCTGGGCGACGAACGTGTAGATCACCATCGCCCCGACAACGAGCACGAACACCCGCAGGCCCCAGAGCGCCGCGCGCGTCCGCGGTCCCAGGTCCGCGCGCTTGACGGGGCGCGAGCGGTCTGAGACCAGCTGGTCGCGCTCCAGGAACTCGATCAGCTCCTCGTCGTGCTCGCGAGCGGCCTCCGGGTCTGGCTGGATCATCCGATCAGATGGACGGTCTGCAGGAACGACTCGATCCCGTACGCGCTTCCGCACAGCGACACGAACGCCACGATCGCGACGGCGGCGACGTTGGCCGCGCGCCCGTTGACCCTGCTGCCCATCAGCGCGCGGTCGTTGGCCAGCATGATCACGAACACGAGCGTGACCGGCAGCAGCACGGTTGCGAGCACGTTCGCGTTGAGCGCGATCGACAACAGCGGCGCGCCCGGGATCAGGATGATCGCCCCGGCGGTCAGCGCCACCGCGATCGTGGCCCCGTAGAAGAGCATCGCGTTGCGCGGCGAGTTGTTGAAGCTCGCCGCGCGCCCCACGCACTCGCTGGCGGCATAGCCCGTACTCGCGGAGATCGTCAGCACCGCGACCGCCCCCGCCTCGATCAGGCCAAGCGCGAACAGGGTCCCGACCGTCCCGCCCGCGGCCGACCTGAGCGCGGCGGGGAAGCCGGCGCCGCCCAGCCCGTTGACGCTGGCCCCGCCGTGCCTGGCGAGCACTGCGCCGGCGATCAGCGCGCCGCAACCGAACATCGCGGCCAGCGCGCCGCCGGCGACCGTGTCGATCCTCCCATGGCGCACGTCGGCGGGCGTCAGCCCCTTGTCGACCGACGCGCTCTGCTGGAAGAACACCATCCATGGCGTGACGGTCGCGCCGATCGTGGAGGCGAGCAGAAGCAGCAGGGTGTTCAGGCTTCCGTGCGGCAGCGGCGAGAACGTGACCATCGCATGGCCGACCGCGCCCCAGTCGGGTCCCGCCAGCACCGCCGCAACCAGGAACAGGCCGTTGAAGATCGCCAGCCCCAGCGCGATCCGCTCCCAGCGCCAGTAGCGCCCGCCGCTGAGCGTGAACAGCACGAGCACGACCCCGAGCACGGCGGCCACCCCCGGCCCGAGGTGGAAGTAGGCCAACCCGACCCTGATCGAGACGAACTCCGCGATCAGCGTGACCAGGTTGGTGAACAGGAGGTCGCCCGCCGCAAACCAGCCCCACAGCGGTCCGAAGCGCTGCAGCACGAGCTGGCCGTAGCCGCGGTGGGTGACGGCTCCGATGCGCATGCACATCTCCTGGCAGACGATCGCCATCGCGAACGTCAGCACGATGAACGGCAGGAAGAAGCCAAGCCCGTAGGTCGCGCCCGTGGTCGCGTAGGAGATCATGCTCGGCCCGTCGTTCTCGCCGAGCATCGACAGGATCCCGGGACCGATCAGGAGCCAAAGCAGGTACCAGCGGCGCCCACCGCGGCGCGCCCGATGAACCCTTGAGCGGTCACGCGAGCGCGCAGCGTCCTCGGGCGTCAGGCGTGGAGCCGGAAGCGCGGCGGCTCCGCCCGGCGTGACCTGCGGCTCGAGCGGCTCGTTCAACGGGTCACCTCCGGCTCGGACGTCGCCGCCGATTCCGGCTCGGGCGGCGGCGCCGGCGTCGCCCCGGGTCGCCGCGGTGCGTCTGGCTCGATCCGCATCGCCGCCGCAAGCTGCCCGCCGAGCGGCACCTCACGCCCGCACACGCGCACCACCACGGGCCCGCCGAACGGTTGTCGCTCGCTGACCTCAAGGCGGTCCCCGAGCGCGATCCCAAGCCCGCTCAGGTAGCGCAGCATCTCCGGGTCTGAGTCCGAGATCCGCACAAAGCGGCCCGAGGCGCCGACCTCAAGCGCATCGAGGCCGCGCGTGGCGGGCTCTGACACCTCGAGCTCCGCGCTGGGGATCGGGTCCCCGTGCGGGTCAAGGGCCGGGTGCCCCAGGCGCTCGGAGATCAGCTGCTCCAGGTCCTCGGAGAGCACGTGCTCGAGCACCTCGGCCTCGTCGTGCACGCGATCCCACGGCATGCCCAGCTCCTCGGCCAGGAACAGCTCGATCAGCCGGTGGTGGCGCAGCACCTCGAGCGCGATCATCCGCCCGCGCTCGGTGAGGCGCACGCCGCGGTAGGGGGAGTGGTCGGCCAGCCCCAGCTCGGCGAGGCGGCGGACCATCGCCGACACCGAGCCGGCCGTGACCCCGAGCCGCTCGGCGAGCTCGTTGGTCGACACCGCCTCCCCCTCGCGCCCCTCAAGCGCGTAAAGCGCCTTGGCGTAGTCCTGCACGCTGCTTGAAAACGAGTCCAACATCGCCTAGAAGAGGATTATGGCATGCCAAAATCTCTGCGGGCGCGCCCGGGCGGTGGGGCGCCCTGGCCTCGCGCGCGGCGCCCCGTCCTGGCCCGCCCCGCCCTGTGGCAGCCTGCCCTGGCCCGTCCCGCCGTGCGACAGCCTGCCCTGGCCCGTCCCGCCGTGCGACAGCCTGCCCTGGCCCGTCCCTCCGTGCGACAGCCTGGCCTGCCGCCGTGCGGCGCCCCGCTGAGATCCCCGGGCTCATCCTCTCGAACGCCGGCGCGTGAACACGGCGTTTACAACTTCGACACAACTCCGGTCCGGGCCGAGGCTACGTTGGCCGAGCACGCAACCCAACGGACGAGCGGCGTGCGCGAGCGATCGGCATGCATGCGCCCGCCGCGGCAAAGGAGCACGCCACGTGGCAACCGGTCCGAACCTGATCCAAGCGATGGACGAGGCCCCGGTCTCGAGGTTTCACTCCAAGGCGATCTTCGTCTCCGGAATGGGCTTCTTCACCGATGCCTACGACCTGTTCATCATCGGGACCGCGTCGACGCTGATCAGCAAGCAGTGGCATCTGGGTACCAGCCAGACGGCGCTGATCAACTCGATGACGCTGCTCGGGGCGTTCTTTGGCGCGATCGCCTGGGGGCGGCTGGCCGACGTGGTGGGACGCAAGCGCATCTACGGGCTGGAGGCGCTGATCATGCTCGTCTTCGCGCTCGCGTCGGCGGCGGCGCCGAGCTTCGCGGCGCTGGTCGCGTTCCGCTTCGTGCTCGGGCTCGGAGTCGGGGGCGACTACCCGGTCTCGGCGGTGCTCATGAGCGAGTACTCAAACCGGGCCGACCGGGGCCGTCTGGTCGGGCTGGTGTTCGCGATGCAGGCGCTCGGGACCGTTTCGGGCTACGTCGCCGGCCTGGCGCTGCTGGCGGCCGGCGTCGACCACGAGGTGGTCTGGCGCGTGCTTCTGGGGCTTGGTGCCCTGCCGTCGGCCGCCGTGCTGTACTCGCGCCGGCGCATGCCGGAGTCCCCGCGCTTCCAGGCCTGGGTGCTCGGCCGCGAGCGCGAGGCCGTCGAGAGCCTCGCCGCCTACTCGGAGGGCGCCGTTCGCGCGGCCACCAACGGGCGCGCCCTGACGGCTCCGCGGATGACGCTCGGGCGCTTCCTGACGGACCGCCGCATGATGCTGACGCTGCTGGGCACCGCCGGAACCTGGTTTGTGTTCGACTACGCCTACTACGGCAACTCCGTGTCGGCGCCCCTGATCGTCAAGACCGTGCTCGGCAAGGGCGCGACCGTCGAGCAGTCGCTGGCGCTGAACCTGATCGTCTTCTCGGTCGCCGCGGTGCCCGGCTACTACCTGGCGTGCGCGTTCATGGACCGGATCGGCCACCGCCGGCTGCAGCTGATCGGCTTTCCGATGATGGGCGTGATGTTCCTGCTGATCGGCGTGATCCCGGGCGTGACCGGCGTGGTGGCGCCGTTTCTGCTGCTGTTCGGCGCAAGCTACTTCTTCGCGGAGTTCGGGCCAAACACGACCACGTTCGTGCTCGCGGCGGAGTGCTTCCCGACGTCGGTGCGCACCACCGGCCATGGCATCTCGGCTGGGGTGGCAAAGCTCGGCGCGTTCATCGGCGTGTACCTGTTCCCGCATCTCACCAAGGCCTTCGGGGTCAGCGGCGCGCTCGAGTTCTCGGCCGGGATGGCGCTGATCGGCACCGTGCTGACGCTCGCGATCCCCGAGACCTCGCAGCGCAGCCTGGAGCAGATCTCGGGCGAGATCAGCCTGGCGGTGCCCTCGGGCACGGTCCTGCAGCCAGAGCCGGCTTGACCCCGCGCCGCCGGCGAGCGCCAGCTCGGCCGAGGTGCTGATGCGGCGCCGCGCCGGAGCGGCCGCCCGGCTCACCGCACGCGGCGCAGGATCACGATCGAGCGCGCGGGCACGTCGATTTGCGAGTGCGCCTCGTGCACCGAGCTGCCGGGCGCAAGGTCGGGGTGCGCGGTGGACAGCTCAAGCTCCCAGCGTCCGTCGGTCGGCATCGCCGGCAGCGTGAAGCGCCGATCCTCCTCGTGCGCGCAGACCAGCACGATGAAGGAGTCGTCTGACACGCGCTCCCCGCGGGGCCCCCTGGTCGGGATCGCATCGCCGTTGAGGAACATCCCCAGCACCGGCTCCCCGTGGTCCCAGCCCTCCTCGGTCATCTCCTCGCCGGAGGGCGAGAACCACCATACGTCGGGCAGCGCCGAGCCGTCGACGGGCTGTCCGCGCAGGAAGGTCTCGCGGCGGAAGTTGGGATGGCGCCGGCGCAGCGCGATCAGCCGGCGGGTGAAGTCGAGCATGCCGCGCGCGTCGTCGTCCAGCTCCCAGTCGTACCAGCTCAGCGGCGAGTCGTGGCACCAGCAGTTGTTGTTGCCCTGCTGGCTGCGGTTGAGCTCGTCGCCGCCCAGCAGCATCGGCGTGCCCTGCGAGATCAGCAGCGTGGCCAGGAAGCTGCGCTGGCGGCGCAGCCGCAGCTCGCGGATCGCCGGGTCGGCGGTCTCGCCCTCCACGCCGCTGTTCCAGGAGCGGTTGTCGTCGGTCCCGTCGCGGTTGCCCTCGCCGTTGGCCTCGTTGTGCTTGGCGTCGTAGGAGACGAGGTCTCGCAGTGTGAACCCATCGTGCGCGGTGATGAAGTTGATCGAGGCGAACGGGTCGCGCCCATCTGACTCGTACAGGTCCGCCGAGCCCGAGAGCCGTTGCGCGAACTGGCCGGTGCTCGACGCTCCGCGCCAGAAGTCGCGCATCGTGTCCCGGTAGACGCCGTTCCACTCAGACCACAGGATCGGGAAGTTGCCGACCTGGTAGCCGCCGGGGCCGACATCCCAAGGCTCCGCGATCAGCTTCACCTGCGAGAGGACCGGGTCCTGGTGGATCGTGTCGAAGAAGGCCGACAGGCGGTCGACGTCGTAGAGCTCGCGCGCGAGCGCCGCCGCCAGGTCAAAGCGAAAGCCGTCCACGTGGCACTGCACCACCCAGTAGCGCAGCGAGTCCATGATCAGCCGCAGCACGCTGGGGTGCACGGGGTTCAGGGAGTTGCCGGTTCCGGTGAAGTCCATGTACAGCCGCGGGTCGTCGGGCACCAGCCGGTAGTAGGAGCTGTTGTCGACGCCGCGAAAGCACAGCATCGGACCCAGGTGGTCGCCCTCGGCCGTGTGGTTGTAGACCACGTCGAGGATCACCTCGATCCCGGCGGCGTGCAGCGCCTTGACCATCCCCTTGAACTCGCGGACCTGCTCGCCCCGCGTGCCGGTAGCCGCGTAGCCGGAGTGCGGCGCGAAGTAGCCGATCGTGCTGTAGCCCCAGTAGTTGGTCAGGCCGCGGTCGTGCAGGAACGGCTCGTCGCAGATGTGGTGGACCGGCAGCAGCTCGACCGCGGTGACGCCCAGCTTTCGCAGGTGCGCGATCGCGGGCTCGGAGGCCAGCCCCGCGTAGGTGCCGCGCAGCGCCGGCTCGATCTCCGGGTGCGTGCGTGTGAAGCCGCGCACGTGGGTCTCGTAGATCACCGTGTCCGCGAACGGGGTGCGCGGCGGCGTGTCGCCCTCCCAGTCAAAGGACTCGTCGATCACCACCGACTTGGGCACCGCGGCGGCGTCGTCGGCGCCATCGGGGTGCAGGTCTGCGTCCTGGGGCAGCGGCCCCTCGTCCGGGCGCGCGTAGGGGAAGGCCGCGGACGCGCGCGACCAGTCGACGGTCCCCTCGATCGCCTTGGCGTACGGATCGATCAGCAGCTTGGACGGGTTGAAGCGCAGCCCCCGGCCGGGGTCGTAGGGGCCGTGCACGCGGTAGCCGTAGCGCTGTCGCGGCGAGACGCCCGGCAGGTAGCAGTGCCAGTTGTAGGCGCGCCGGGACGGCATCTGGATCCGCGTCTCGGCGCCCTCGTCGTCGAACAGGCACAGCTCCACCGCCTCGGCGTTCTGCGAGAACAGCGAGAAGTTCGTGCCCTCGCCGTCCCAGCTTGAGCCCAGCGGGAACGGCCGCCCGGGCCAGACCTCGGTCATCCCCGCGCGCCCCGGCGCGTGCTCGCCCTCAACAGGTCAGCGCTCCCGCCATCGCCTCCAGTGTGAGCGATCCGCGCCGAAGCTGCGCTGCGCCCCCCGCCTGGATCTCGATCCGAGAGCCCTTGCAGGGCACCACCACGGGCCCCGTGCCGAAGTTGCACGCCAGCTCGAACTCGCCGCGCGCAACCACAAGCCAGCGGGCGCGTTCGTTGTGCTCGATCCGCCGGGGCTCGCCGGGCGGCAGGCGCCGTCGGATCGCCAGAAGCTCGCGGTACAGGCGCTCGAGCCCCGCGTCGCGCCGCCGGGTGAGCCGGGAGCGCGCAAACGTGGCCGGGTCGCCGGGATCAGGGGGCTCGCCGTGCAGGTCCAAAAGCGCCATGGCGACGTCCGCGGGCGCCTTGGGGAGGCCGGCGCCAGGCAGTGCGACGCCCGCGGGCGCCTTGGGGAGGCCGGCGCCAGGCAGTGCGACGCCCGCGGGCGCTTCAGGGACGCCCCCGCCGGAGGCCGCTCGCGAGGCGCGGCGGGCCTCGCTTGCGGCGCGCGCCCGCGCCTCAAGCTCCCGCCGGCGGCCCTCCCGCGCGGCGTGGGCCACATCGGGGTCGATGTGGTCGAAGAAGAACTGAAACGGCGCCAGCTCGCCGTACTCCTCGCCCATGAACAGCAGCGGCACGTAGGGCGACAGCAGCGTGCACAGCGCGGCCAGCGGGCGGGCCGCCGCCGGGATCCGCTCGCCACGGGCGCGGTTTCCGACCTGGTCATGGTTCTGCGAGTAGACGACGAACCGCTCCGGGCCAAGGTCTGTCGCGCGCGCGCCGAACCGGCGTCGGCGGTAGGCGCTGTAGCCGCCGTCGAGGACGTGCGGGCTGTGGAACGCCTTGGCGAGCTGGCCGATGCGTCCGAAGTCGCACAGCGGGCCGTCGCGATCCTCGGTGAGCACGGCGCGCAGCGCGTGGTGGAAGTCGTCGGCCCAAACGGCGTCGCAGCCCCACCCGCCCACGCTCACGGGGCGCGCGACGATCGGATCGTTGCGCGCGGACTCGGCGATCACCAGCGCACCGGGCCGGGCCTCGTGCACGCGGCGCGCGATGGCGGCGACGATGTGCTCCGGGCTTGAGTCCACGATCGCGTGCACGGCGTCCAGTCGCAGGCCGTCGATGCCGTACTCGCGCACCCACATCTCCGCGCTCTGGCAGGCCCACTCGCGCACCGGGTCGCAGTCGGGCCCGTCGAAGTTCATCGCCCTGCCCCAGGGGGTTGCGTGCTCGGCGGCGAAGTAGGGGCCGAACGCCTCCATCGCCGCCACCCCGGAGGCGCCGACGTGGTTGTGCACCACGTCGAGGATCACCGCCAGGCCGGCCGCGTGCGCGGCGGCGACCAGGCGGCGAAGGCCCTCGGGCCCTCCATAGGAGGATTGCGCAGCGAACGCGTAGACGCCGTCGTAGCCCCAGCCCCGCTCGCCTGGGAACTCGGCCACCGGCATCAGCTCGATCGCGCTGACCCCGAGCGCGGCCAGCTCCTCCAGGTGCTCGATCACGCCGTCGAAGGTGCCGCGCTCGCTGAAGGTCCCCACGTGCAGCTCGTAGATCACAAGCGCCGACAGCGCGGGCGGCGTAAACCCGTCCTGCGGCGGGGCGGGCGAGACGATCCGCGACGGGCCTCGCAGGCCCTCCGGCTGCCAGCGCGAGCAGGGGTCGGGGTGTGGATGGCCGTCGACCACGTAGAGGTAGTCGTCCCCGGGCGAGGCGCTGGTCAGCGCCTCGCGCACGCCGAACCCGGCGTCTTTAAGCGGAATCTCGCGGCCGCCCACCACCAGCTGCAGGTCGCCTGCGCTGGGCGCCCAGACCCGGAACTCGGTGAGCCCGTCCCTGAGCGGCCGGGCTCCAAGCGGGCGCTCCCAGGGATGGGCATCCGGCCGGGACGCGGGGCCGGCCGGCCGCTCAGCCATCCTCGACCAGCCAGACGACCGCCAGCGGCGGAAGCGTGACCGCGGCCGAGAACGGCTGCCCATGCCAGGGGACGGGCTCGGCCAGGACGCCGCCCAGGTTGCCCACCCCGCTGCCGCCGTAGTGCTCGGAGTCGGTGTTGAGCACCTCGCGCCAGCGGCCGGGGCGTGGCAGGCCGAGCCGGTAGCCGTGGCGCGGGACGGGCGAGAGGTTGGCTGCGGCGACCAGCAGCGGCCGGTCGTCCGCGCCGCCCGCGCCGGACCCGTGCCCCTGCGCCGCGGGGCCGTGCGCCGGGTCGCTCTGAGCCGCGAGGCTCTGAGCCGCCGGGCGCCCTCCCGCGGTGCCCTGAGCCGCGGGGCGCTCACCCGTGGTGCCCTGAGCTGCGGGGCCGCCGCGCGGCCGGCCGGCGCGAACGAACGCGAGGACGTTGTGGTCGGCGTCGTTGGGCTCAAGCCACCAGAATCCCGACGGGTCGAAGTCCAGCTCGTGCAGCGCGCCGTGCGTGCGATGGATGCGATTCAGGTCGCGCACGAGCCGCTGGACGCCCGCGTGCGCCGGCTCCTGCAGCAGGTGCCAGTCCAGGGAGCGCTCGTGGCTCCACTCGCGTCGCTGCGCGAGCTCTGAGCCCATGAACAGGAGCTTCTTGCCCGGATGCGCCCACATGTACGCATACAGCGCCCGCAGGTTGGCGAGCTTCTGCCAGGCGTCCGCCCCGGCCATCTTCTGATACAGCGACCCCTTGCCGTGGACCACCTCGTCGTGGGAGAGCGGCAGCACGAAGTTCTCCGTGTAGGCGTAGATCATGCTGAAGGTCAGCTCGTGATGGTGGTGGCGGCGGTGGACCGGATCGTGCGCGAAGTAGCCGAGCGTGTCGTGCATCCAGCCCATGTTCCACTTGAAGCCGAACCCCAGGCCCCCGAGGTAGGTGGGCCGGGAGACCCCGGGCCACGCGGTCGACTCCTCGGCGGCGGAGATGATCCCCGGCTCGCGCCCGTGGATGACCTCGTTGAGCTCCCGCAGAAACGCGACCGCCTCCAGGTCCTCTCGCCCGCCGAACCGGTTGGGCACCCACTCGCCCTCGCCGCGTGAGTAGTCCAGGTACAGCATCGAGGCGACCGCGTCGACGCGGATGCCGTCGGCGTGGTACTCGCGCAGCCAGAACAGGGCGTTGGCGATCAGGAAGTTGCGGACCTCCCAGCGCCCGAAGTTGAACTCGAGCGTCCCCCAGTCCGGGTGCTCGCCCCGCCGCGGGTCCTCGTGCTCGTAGAGCGCGGTGCCGTCGAAGCGGCGAAGGGCGAAGTCGTCGCGGGGAAAGTGCGCCGGGACCCAGTCGAGGATCACGCCGACCCCGCGTGCGTGCAGCGCGTCGATCATCGCGCGCAGGTCGTCCGGCGAGCCGTGGATGGGGTTGGGGGCGTAGTAGCCGGTCACCTGGTAGCCCCATGAGCCGGCGAACGGGTGGGCCATGACCGGCATGAGCTCCACGTGCGTGAAGCCCATGTCCGACGCGTATGACCCCAGCTCCTCGCCCAGCTCCCGGTAGCTGAGCGGCCGGTTGCCCTCCAGCGGGTTCCGCCTCCATGAGCCCAGGTGAACCTCGTAGATGGAGACCGGACGATCGAACGGCTGCGCCGCGCGTCGGGCGGCGATGAACGCGGCGTCGGCGTCGCTCCACGCATGCCGAGGCCGGTGGGTCACCGAAGCGGTCGCCGGCGGCGGCTCGGCCTCCTGCGCGTAGGGGTCGGCCTTGAGCAGCAGCTCCCCGGTGGCGGTGAGGATCTCGTACTTGTAGCGCTGGCCCTCCGCGACCCCTGGCACGAACAGCTCCCAGATGCCGCTCGAGCCCAGCGAGCGCATCGGGTGCACCCGCCCGTCCCACAGGTTGAAGTCGCCCACGACGCTCACCGAGCGCGCCGCCGGCGCCCAGACCGCGAACGCGGTGCCCGCCACGGGCGGGTCTCCGTGCTCGCGCACGTGCGCGCCGAGGCGCTCGTACAGGCGCTCGTGGCGGCCCTCGCCGATCAGGTGGAGGTCAAGCTCGCCGAGCGTGGGCTCAAGCGAATAGGGGTCGCGAAGCTCGATCCGGGTGCCGTCCGGGTACCGGACCTCGAGCGTGTATGCCAGCGGGAGCGCGGCGCCCTCAAGCTCGGCTTCGAAGATCCCCTCGGCGTGGATCCGCCGCATCTCGATGGGCGGGGAGCCGTCGGCTCGCAGGGTCACCGCCTCCGCCGCGGGCCGCAGCGCCCTGACCACCACGCCATGACGCGCTGGATGCGCGCCCAGTACAGCGTGCGGGTCAGAGTGCTCGCGCCGCGCCAGCGCCTCCAGCTCGCGGGGGGCGACCGCCGTCACCCCGCCGCCCCGGCTCGCTTGGTCACAGCCCGCATCGACCCCGCCGCCCCGGCTCGCTTGGTCACAGCCCGCATCGACCCCGCCGCCCCGGCTCGCTTGGTCACAGCCCGCATCGACCCCGCCGCCCCGGCCCGCTCGGTCGCAGCCCGCATCGACCCCGGCGCTCCGGTCGCCGCCGCCCGCTCAATCGGCCTCCAGCAGCCGCACGATTCCGGCCACCGGGATCGGCAGCCACTCCGGGCGGTGGTCGAGCTCGTAGCGCAGCTCGTACACCGCCTTCTCAAGCTCGAAGATCGCCAGCAGGTTGAGGATCTGCGCCTCGCCGCCGGGAAGCAGCGTGCGGTCGATGCTCGCCAGGTAGGACTCCATGAAGCTCGCCCGCGCGCGCTGCTCCCAGTCGTCGGCGACGGCGCCGCCCTGCGCGCGCGCCGTCGCGTCCACGTATGCGAACGAGCGCAGCATCGACGCGACGTCGCGAAGCGGCGAGCGCTTGCGCCGGCGCTCGTGGAGCGGGCGTGAGGGCTCGCCCTCGAAGTCGATGATCTGCCACTCGCCGTCGGCTCGCAGGGTCTGGCCCAGGTGGTAGTCGCCGTGGGTCCGGATCGAGCGTCCGGCCGGGACGGCGTGGCCGCGGGCGTTGATGCGCTCGCGAACGTCCTGTCCGCGTCCGGCTATCGGCGCCAGGCGCTCGTCGTCGGGGGGCAGGTGGGCGAACACGCGCTCGATGTCCTCGTCGATCGTCGCCGTCAGCAGCGACAGCGACTCGGCGCTGGGCTCCTCCGGCGTGAACGCCGGGTCCGAGGCGTCCGACGCCAGGCAGTTGTGCAGCCGTGCGGTCACCGCCCCCAGATCCGCGAGCGCGGTGACCAGCGCCTCGGGGCGCGACTGCGCCCAGCTGCACGCGAGCTCAAAGCCGCCGACCGCGCCGCCGACGAACCGCTGCGCGATCCCGAGGGTGCAGGTGAACGCGCGACCCTCGTACTCGTAGAAGCCCTGCAGCGGCGGCACGTTGGGGAAGGAGCGCTCGCTCAGGAAGCGCAGCAGCTCAAGCTCGGGGCTGACGCCCGGCTCGAGCCTTCGCAGGACCTTGAGCACGGTGCGATCGCCGAGCACGAGCGAGCTGTGCGACTGCTCGGCGCCGACCGGACGCGCCGGTCCGGCTGCGGGGTGCCCGCCGGCGTCCGCTCGCCTGAAGTTGAACGTCCCCTCCTCGCCCGGCAGCGTGCGCTCGGCGGCGATCGCCTCGGCCAGCAGCGTGCCGCAGCGGCCCTGCGCGAGCCCGTCGACGGCATGCAGGCCGCCCGCGGAGGCGACGGCGCGGTCCGCGTCCCCGCCGCCCTCGTCGATGAGCGACAGCGGCAGCTGGTAGAGGTCGTGCTCGCCGGAGGAGAGCTGCGCCTGGGCGATCGTCAGCAGCTCGGGGGGCGAGTCGCGCAGCAGCGCGCACTCCTCGATCTCAAGCTCGTGCAGGTGGTGGGACTTGGACGCATACCAGCGCCGCTGCGACAGCCACTGCGCCAGCTGGGCCAGATCGATGCGCTGCGCCCACGCGCGTGCGGAAACGGCCCCGGTGCTCATCCGCCGTCCTCGTCATCGCCGCTCTGTAAGGAGAACCAGAAGAAGCCGCGAGGAGCGAGCGTCAGCAGGTAGCTGAGCTCCCCGATCCGCGGAAAGCGGCTGGCGCCGAACAGCTCCACGGGATGGCGACCCGCGTGCGCGGAGAGGTCCAGCTCGACCGCCTGCGCGGAGCGCGCGAGGTTGTGCACGCACAGCACCAGGTCGTCCTGGAACCGTCGCAGAACCGCGAAGATCCGGTGGTTGGTGGTCTGGATCGGCTCATAGGAGCCCAGGCCGAAGACCGGGTGCTCCTTGCGCAGCGCGATGAACCGGTGCATCCAGCGCAGCAGCGAGGTGGGCGTGCGCAGCTGAGCCTCCACGTTGACCGCCTGAAAGCCGAACACCGGGTCCATCAGCGGCGGCGCGTACAGCTGCGCGAAGTCCGCGCGCGAGAAGCCGCCGTTGCGATCGCCGGTCCACTGCATCGGCGTGCGCACCCCGTCGCGGTCGCCGAGGAAGATGTTGTCGCCCATCGCGATCTCGTCGCCGTAGTAGATGATCGGCGAGCCCGGCAGCGAGAACAGGATCGCGACCATCAGCTGGATCTCGTCGCGCCCGTTATCCAGCAGCGGCGCCAGCCGCCGACGGATCCCGAGGTTGAGCTTCATCCGCGGGTCCCTGGCGTACTCGGCGTACATGTAGTCCCGCTCCTCGTCGGTGACCATCTCCAGCGTCAGCTCGTCGTGGTTTCGCAAAAACAGGCCCCACTGGCAGCTGTCGGGGATCTGCGGCGTGCGCTCCAGGATCTCGTAGATCGGCGTCGCCTCCTCGCGGCGGACGGCCATGAACATGCGCGGCATCACGGGGAAGTGGAAGCACATGTGGCACTCGTCGCCGTCGCCGAAGTACTGGACGACGTCCTCGGGCCACTGGTTGGCCTCGGCCAGCAGCACCCGGTCAGGGTAGTTGGCGTCGACCTCGCGCCGCACGCGCTTGAGGTAGGCGTGCGTCTCGGGCAGGTTCTCGCACGAGGTCCCCTCGCGCTCGAACAGGTACGGGACCGCGTCCAGGCGGAAGCCGTCCAGGCCCATGTCCAGCCAGAAGCGCAGCACCTCGATCATCGCGTCGCCCACCTCGGGGTTGTCGTAGTTGAGGTCCGGCTGATGCGAGAAGAACCGGTGCCAGTAGTAGGCGCCGGCCACCGGGTCATAGGTCCAGTTGGAGGTCTCGGTGTCGGTGAAGATGATCCGCGCGTCGCGGTAGCGCTGGTCGGTGTCCGACCAGACATACCAGTCGCGCTTGGGGCTGTCGGGGCTTGAGCGGCTCTCCTGAAACCAGGGGTGGTCGATCGAGGTGTGGTTCATCACCAGGTCCGCTATTACCCGGATCCGGCGCGCGTGAGCCGCGTCGATCAGCTCCTGCACGTCCTCGACGGTGCCGTAGTCCGGGTGCACCCTGGTGAAGTCGGAGATGTCGTAGCCGCCGTCGCGCAGCGGCGACTGGTAGAACGGAAGCAGCCAGATGCAGTCGATCCCCAGCCACTGCAGGTAGTCGAGCTTCTCGATCAGCCCGCGGAAGTCGCCGGAGCCGTCGCCGTTGGCGTCGAAGAAGCCCCGGATGTGGATCTCATAGAAGACCGCCCGCTTGAACCACAGGGGCTCGGCCTCAAACCACCGGGGAGCCTGCGAGCCGGCCGGCACCGCGTGCCCGCCGCGTCCCGCGCCGGCGGTCTCCCGGGCCAGCAGGTGCGTGAGCGTCGGAGGGCCGCTGCTCATGGGCCGTCCGGCGCGGCGTCGCCGCTGGGGGTGAAGCTCGCCGCGGCATCGCCGCCGGGCACCGCGCCGCCCGCCCGATCGCCGCGGGGCACCGCGCCGCCCGCCCGGTCGCCGCCGGGCACCGCGCCGCCCGCCGGGTCGCCGCCGGCGGTGGCGCCGCCCGCGTCCAGCTCGACGGCGAGCACGTGCGCTTGGCGAACGCCGGGCTCAAGCGCCACGTAGTTGCCGCCGGCGTGCCACTCCCACCGCTCGCCGGTGAGCAGGTCGGCGACCGTGAAGCGCTCGCCCAGGCCGGGCTCGGGACCGATCGAGACCAGCCCCTCCTGGCGCGAGCGGGGGTCGAGGTTGACCACGCAGATCACCAGATCGCCACCGTCCCGCTTGAGGTAGGCGCTCAGCTGCTCGTTGGCGGTCTCCAGAAAGCGCAGCGTGTCGAGGCGCTGGAGCGCGGGATGGCGCCGGCGAGCCGCGTTGAGGCGCCCGGCGAGCTCCAGCAGCGGGCCGTCCAGGGCCCTTCTGCGAAGCTCGTACTTCTCGGAGTGCAGGTACTCCTCGGAGCCCGGCGCCGCCGGCTGGTTCTCGAAGTGCTCGAAGCCCGAGTAGATCCCGTAGCTGGGGCCCAGCGTTGCGGCGAGCACGAGCCGCGCCTCGAACGCCGGCGGGCCGCCGAGCTGCAGGTACTCGTGCAGGATGTCCGGCGTGTTGGCGAACAGGTTGGGGCGCAGGTACTCGCGCTCGGGTCCGTGGGCGAGCTCGGTGAGGTACTCGGTCAGCTCGGCGCGCGTGTTCTTCCAGGTGAAGTACGTGTAGGACTGGCTGAAGCCCAGCTTGGCCAGATGCTGCATCACCGGCCGGCGGGTGAATGCCTCGGCGAGGAAGATCACGTCCCGGTCGCGGCTGTGGACCTCGTCGATCAGCCAGCTCCAGAACGCGAACGGCTTGGTGTGCGGGTTGTCGACGCGGAAGATCCGGACCCCGCAGTCGACCCAGTGCAGCACCACGTCCAAAAGCGCCTGCCACAGCTCTCGCCACGCCGGCGTATCCCAGTTGACGTTGTAGATGTCCTGGTAGCGCTTGGGCGGGTTCTCCGCGTACTTGAGCGTCCCGTCGGGACGGCGGTGAAACCACTCGGGGTGCTCGGTCAGCCACGGATGGTCGGCCGAGCACTGGATCGCGAGATCAAGCGCTATCTCGATGCCGAGCTGCGCGGCGCGGCGGGTCAGCGTCCTGAGGTCCTCAAGCGTCCCCAGCGCCGGGTGCACGGCGTCGTGGCCGCCGCTCTCATCCCCGATCGCCCACGGCGAGCCCGGGTCCCCGGGCGCCGCGACGAGCGCGCCTTCGCGGCCCTTGCGGTTCGTGTGGCCGATCGGGTGGATGGGGGTCAGGTACACGACGTCGAAGCCGAGCTCCGCAAGGCGCGGCAGCTGTGAGCAGACGCCGGGAAGGCCGCCCCAGGACCGCGGGAACAGCTCATACCAGGCTCCGAACCTGGCTCGCACACGGTCGACCTCGATCGCCATCGGCCGCTCGAGCACGACGCAGTCAGCGCGGCGATCAAGCCGCTGCATCGCCCGCTCAAGCTCGCCGGCCAGCGCGGTCTCGATGCGCACCGGCTCGGGCACGCCGGGATCGGCGAGCACTTCGCACGCGCGCTCGATCGCCTCAAGCGCGGCGCCCGCTGGGCCGCCGGCGCCATCGTCGGTGCCAGGGCGCCGGGCGGCGGCGCGCAGCAGCGCGAGCCCCTCGGCCAGCTCGCCGGCGAGGTCGGTCTGATCGGCCCGGAGCTTGCGCGCAAGCTCGTCGCGCCAGGTGCCGAAGACATCGGTCCAGGCCTTGACCGTGTACAGCCAGCGTCCGGGCCGGTCGACGAGGATCTCGGCTGCCCGGCGCACGCCGCCCAGCGGCTCGTCGACCCATTCCATGGGTGTCTCGCGCCAGCCGCGCTCTCCCGGCCCGCGCCAGAGCACGCAGGCCCGCACCAGGTCGTGGCCATCGCGAAACACCTCCGCGGACACGCGGACCCGGTCTCCCACGCAGCGCTTGGCGGGGTAGCGCCCGCCGTCGACCGCCGGCTCGGGGTGGACGATCACGATCCGCCGGGGCGGCGGCTCGGTCGGTCGGCCTAGCCCGGCTTCGGTGACGGGCGCGGCGCCGGGGACGGGCGCGGCGGTGGTGACGGGCGCGGCGGTGGTGAGGGTCGTCGCGCCGGGGACCGGCGCGGCGTCTTCGCTGGGTCGGGCGGCCGGGCCGGGGGCCGGCGCGGCGTCTTCGCTGGGTCCGGCGGTCGAGCCGGGCTCGCCGGTGCCCGGTGTCTCCCCTGTCACGCTCACATCTTCAAGGTATCCAGCCCGCCGGGATCGGGTGAGCACCGCAGCGTGTCCATCGGGTAAACACCGCAGCGTGTCCGCCACGGCGCCACCCGCGGGGTCCCTGCGCGAGCGCTCGGTGGGCGCTCTGCCGCACCGCTGCGCAGGGGCGCAGGGACAGCCCTCCGCGGTGCCTGCGGCGCGGCGCCCGGCTGGGGTGGGTCTGGAGCGCTCCGCAGGGGTGCAGCTGCACATCACCTCGCTGCCCGATGGAGCGCTCGGCGCCGGCGCGCACCGGTTCGTCGAGTGGCTGGCTGCGGCCGGTCAGTCCTGGTGGCAGGTGCTGCCGCTGCACCCGCCCGACCGCCACCGATCGCCCTACCGTCCGGCCTCGGCCTTCGCCGCCTGGCGTGGGCTGCTTGGTCGCCCGCGCGCGCCGGTCAGCGCAGCCGAGATCGCATCCTTCCGCGATCGGCACCGATTCTGGATCGGCGACTGGGAGCGCTTCGCCGGCCGCGGCGCGGTCGCCGACCAGGTCCGCTTTGAGCGTGAGTGGAGCGCCCTGCGCGCGCACGCCGCCGCCTGCGGGGTGCGGATCATCGGCGACGTGCCCATCTACGTCGGCCGCGGCAGCTGCGACCACGTGTCGCGCCCGGAGCTGTTTGCGCCCGGCGCGGTCGCGGGCGCTCCCCCGGACGCCTACTCGCGCACGGGCCAGCGCTGGGGCAACCCGCTCTACGACTGGTCGGCGATGCGCCGCGACGGCTTTCGCTGGTGGGTCGAGCGCGTGCGGCGGGCGATCGAGCTGTACGACCTTGCGCGGCTCGACCACTTCCGTGGCTTCGTGGCCTACTGGGAGGTGCCCGAGCGCGCCCGCACGGCGGCCGCCGGGCGGTGGCGTCGCGGACCCGGGATCGCCCTGTTCCACGCCCTGGAGCGCGAGCTGGCCCCGGCGCCGGTCGACCGGGCCGGGGTGCGCGGCGCCGCGGCGGGCCGGGCGGCCGCGACGCGGGCGTGCGGCGCCCCGACGACCGTGGAGTCGCTCGCTGCGACCCGCGATGAGCCGAGCGTCCCGATGGCCGGGCCGCGTCTGCCGCTGGTCGCCGAGGATCTCGGCGTGATCACCCCGGCGGTCGCGCGCCTTCGCGACGCGCTCGGGCTGCCGGGGATGCTCGTGCTCCAGTTCGGCTTTGACCCGGGCGCTGCGGCCAGTCCGCACCGCCCCGCCAACCACCTTCCAAACCGCCTGGTGTACACCGGCACCCACGATCAGGACACCGTCAGGGGCTGGCTTGAGACGCTCGGACCGGCCGAGAGGGCCCTGCTTGAGGCCGAGCTTCGCTCCCGCGGGCTGACCGACCGCAGGCGCCCGTGGTGGGCCGTGATCCGCCTCGCGCTCGCGTCGCCGGCGCGGATCGCGATCGTCCAGGCGCAGGACCTGCTCGGGCTGGGAGGCGAGGCGCGGATGAACGTGCCCGGCCGCGCGGGCGGCGCGTGGCGGTGGCGCCTGCCGGACGGCGCGCTCACGCCCGCACTGGCCCGGCGGCTTTGCGAGGCCACGTCCGAGGCCGGTCGTCTTCGATCGTCCACGCCCTGAGCCCGTCGCCTCTGCTCGGAGTCGACGCTCTGAGCCCTGGCCTCTGTTCGGAGTCGACGCCCTGAGCCCGTCGCCTCTGATCGGAGTGAGCGTGCGGCGCAGCGCGCACGCGACGTCAGCTATCTACATAATCGGATCCAGCCTTGGAGAACAGCATCGAACTGCACGACGGACTGGGGGACCTGGAGCGTGCGGCGGGGGAGCTGGCCGAGCGGGTTCCGGCCGCGCTCGCGCCGCTCGCCCGCGTCGCCTACAACTACCGCTGGACCTGGACGCCGGGAGGGCACGAGCTGTTCTCCTCGATCGATCCGGAGCGCTTCGAGCGCTGCGCGCACAACCCGGTGCGCCTGCTCTTGGAGGCCCGCGCCGGCGCGCTTCGCCGGGCGGCGGGCGATCCGGACCTCTGCCGGCGCGCCGCACAGCTCGAGCGGACGATCGCCGACGAGCTGGCGCGTCCGGTGGCCGAGACGCCGATCGCCGAGCCGGCCTCGCCGGTCGCGTTCCTGTGCGCCGAGTACGGGGTGCACGTGTCGCTGCCGATCTACTCGGGCGGTCTGGGCGCGCTGGCAGGCGACATCCTCAAGGAGGCGTCCGATCTGGCGCTCCCGCTCGTGGCGGCGGGGCTGATGTACAACAAGGGGTACTTCCGCCAGCGTGTCGACGCGTCCGGCTGGCAGCACGAGTACTGGCTCGATACCGACCCTGAGCTTCTGCCGGCGGCGCTCGTCACAGGCGAAGGTGGCTCGCCGCTGACGATCTCGGTGCCGATCGGCGAGCGCGAGGTGGCCGCGCGCGTATGGCGTGTCCAGGTCGGCAGGGTGCCGCTGTTCCTGCTGGACACGCGCTGTCCCCAGAACGGCCCGCTGGAGTCGTGGATCACGGCGCGTCTGTACGACGCAGACCCGCAGGTTCGCCTGGCGCAGTACGCGCTGCTGGGCGTCGGTGGGGTCCGCGCGCTGCGCGCGATGGGCTACGAGCCCGCCGTCGTGCATCTCAACGAGGGTCATGCGGCGCTGGCCCCCCTGGAGCTGGCGCGTGACGGGCGCGGCCGTGCCGAGCGGCGCTCGCTGGTTGCGGCGCTGCAGCACGCCGCCGACTCCCCCGCTGCCCCGGAGCGAAGATCGCTGCGCATGGCGCTTGACCGAGCCCGGCAGCGCACGGTGTTCACCACGCACACGCCGGTGCCGGCCGGCAACGACGTCTACCCCGCCGACGACGTCCAGCGCGCGCTCGGCGGTCTGGCGGCGCAGCTGGGGGGCACCGTGCAGGAGCTGATCGAGCTGGGCCACGACGAGGGTGCGGACGGGACCGCCCCGTTCGGCGTCACCCAGGCGGCGCTGCGGATGAGCCGCGCGTCCAACGGCGTGAGCCGCCGCCACGGCGAGGTCGCGCGGGAGATGTGGGCATCCCTGTGGCCGGGCCGCCAGCCCGGGGATGTGCCGATCGGACACGTGACCAACGGCGTGCACGTGCCGACGTGGATCGGACCCCAGATGCGGGCGCTGCTGGACGCGCATCTCCCGGCCGACTGGCTCGCGCGCGCGGACGAGCCGACCGTCTGGGAGGCGGTGGACGCGATCCCCGCGGCGCAGCTGTGGGGCGCGCGCTGCGCGCAGCGGCGCGCGCTGGTGGAGCTTGTGCGCCGGCGCAGCGTGTGCGACCGGCTGATGCGCGGCGACCTGCCCGGCTACGTGGACGCCGCCGCGCGCGCCTTCGATCCCGACGTGATGACGATCGGGTTCGCGCGCAGGGTGGCCACCTACAAGCGGCTTGAGCTGCTGGCGCGGGACCCAGAGCGAACGCTCTCGCTGCTCGACGGGGAGCGCCCCGTCCAGGTGGTGCTCGCCGGGAAGGCTCACCCCCGTGACGAGGAGGCCAAGCGCTCGCTGCAGGCGATCTTCGGGCTCAAGGGCGCGCGAGCCGTGGCCGAGCGGGTCGTGTTCCTCGACGACTACGACCTGGCGACGGGGGCGGCGCTCGTGCGGGGCTGCGATCTCTGGCTGAACCTGCCGCGGCCACCGCTTGAGGCAAGCGGCACCAGCGGCATGAAGTCCGTGTTCAACGGCGGCCTTCAGCTCAGCGTGCTCGACGGCTGGTGGGCGGAGGGCTACGACGGCTCAAACGGCTGGGCGATCCCCGGCGACGTCGACGTCGACCACGAGGCGCAGGACGAGCGCGACGCGGCCTTGTTTCACCGGCTGATGGCCGAGGACGTGCTCCCGGCCTTCTACGAGCGCGACGAGGCGGGGCTGCCGCAACGCTGGCTTGAGATGATCCGCGCCTCGCTGCGCACGCTGGGCCCGCGCTTCTGCGCCACCAGGATGGTGCACGAGTACCTGCGGGGCCCGTGGAGCGGGGGCGCGGGCAGCTGATGCGCCCGGCCGCCAGCCGCCTGGCCCCGGTGCTGCGCCGCCGAGAGGCCGCGTTTCCGCGGCCGGATGTCGCCGGCGCGCCGACCGGCGAGCCGCCTGACCGGAGTGCCGTGATGCTGACCTGCCGGCGAGCCGCCTGACCGGAGTGCCGTGATGCTGACCTGCCGGCGAGCCGCGTGACCCTCCCTGGCGACCTGCTGCTTCGGCCCGCCGTGGAGCTGGCCGGCCTTGTCCGGCGCGGCGAGCTCAGTGCCGTGGAGCTGGTTGAGCACTCGCTGCGGCGGATCGATGCGCTGCAGCCCAGCCTGAACGCCTTCACCCACGTGGAGCACGAGGGCGCGCTGCGGGCTGCGCGCGCGATCGCCCGCGGCGACGGGCGCCCGTTCGCCGGCGTGCCGATCGCGATCAAGGACAACCGCGCGGTCGCCGGCATGCCGCTCACCAACTGCAGCGACCTGTTCGCCGACTACGTGCCCGACTACGACGCCAACTGCGTACGCCGCCTGCGCGACGCGGGCTTCGTGATCGTCGGCAAGACCTCCCTGCCTGAGATGGGGATCCTCCCCACCACCGAGCCGCGCCGCTTCGGCCCCGCACGCAACCCGTGGGCCGCGGACCGCACGCCGGGCGGCTCCAGCGGGGGCTCGGCCGTCGCGGTCGCGGCCGGAATGGTGCCGATCGCGCACGGCAACGACGGCGGCGGCTCCATCCGCATCCCGGCGGCCTGCTGCGGCCTGGTCGGCCTCAAGCCGGCCCGGGGCCGGGTCTCGGCCGGCCCGGATGCCGGTCACAGCTTCCTGGCGGTCGACGGGGTGCTGGCGCGCACCGTCGGCGACTGCGCTGCGGCGCTGGACGTGCTGGCCGGCTATGAGCCGGGCGACGCGTCGTGGGCGCCGCCGCCGGCGGCGCCGTTCCGCGAGCTCGCCCAGAGCCCGGCGGGCTCGCTGCGGATCGCACTGGTGCTGGAGGGCGCGTTCGAGGACGCGGTGCTGGATGGGATGTGCGAGCGCGCCGCGCTGGATGCCGCCGGCCTGCTCGAGCGCCTCGGCCACCGGGTGGCGCCGCTGAGGGCGCCGTGGGTCAGGCCGGGGCTGCTGGCAGATTTCACGCGCGCCTTCGGGCCGCTGGTCTCGCTTGCGACGCTCCAGGGCCAGCGCCTGCGCGGGCGAGACCTCGAGCCCGCCGACGTTGAGCCGCTGACCTACGAGATGTTCGAGCGGGCTCGATCCCAGGATGCGCTCGAGATGGCCTGTGCGCAGGTGACCCTGGAGCGCACAGCGCGTGAGATCGTCCGCGCGCTCTCGCCCTACGACGCCGTGCTGACGCCGGCGCTGGCGCAGCGCCCCGTTCCCGTGGGGGAGATCCACGGCAACGGCCCGGACCCCTGGGGCTGCTACCGGCGATCGGCGATGTTCACCCCCTACACGGCCGTGGTCAACGTGACCGGCCTGCCGGCGGTCTCGCTTCCCCTCTACCACGGCGACGACGGCCTGCCGCTCGCGATCCAGCTGATCGGCAGGCCGGCCGGGGAGGCGGAGCTGCTCGCGCTCTGCGCACAGCTGGAGCGGGCGCTGCCGTGGGCGTCGCGGACGCCCGCGGCCCTGGCTTGAGGGGGTGCCGGGACCGCGGCGCCGGCTGAGGCGCAACTACAATGGGCGCCCCGGCCGGCCACCGCCCGCCGGCGCAGAGAACGCCGCCGATCCGAACCAGGGGAGTCCGACTCTTAATGACCTACGTCATCGCCGAGCCGTGCATCGACACCAAGGACAACTCGTGTGTGGAGGTCTGCCCGGTCGACTGCATCCATCCCACCCCCGACGAGCCGGACTACGACAGCGTGCCGCAGCTGTACATCGACCCGGAGGAGTGCATCGACTGCGACGCGTGCGTCGAGGCATGCCCGGTCGACGCGTGCTTTGCCGAGGACCAGCTCCCGGAGGAGTGGCACAAGTACATCCAGATCAACGCCGACTACTACAAGAAGTAGATCTGGGACGGCGGGCGTGCATGCACGCCCGCCCCGGTGGCCGCATGCGGCCACCGGCCGGTCGGCGCATGCGCCGACCGGAACATCGGCTAGGCCATCGGCAACGACATCCCGACCGGCTTGGGCGCGGCCGCGGGGGCGGGCTGCTGCATGACCGGCAGCTCGATCGGCGAGAGCGCGATCAGCCCACGCGCCCCATGGCGAAGCGCCTGAGCCGCCGGGTCCTCCGGATCTGAGAGCACGAGCGGCACGCCCGAATCGGACTGCTGGCGGAGCGCCATCGTGAGCGGCACCTTGGCCAGCAGCGGCACGTCGAGCTCCTGTGCGAGCAGCTGGCCGCCGCCCTCGCCGAAGATCTGGAAGCGCTCGCCTGACGGGGTCACGAACCCGGACATGTTCTCGATCACGCCGCAGATCTCGAGCTTGAGCTTTGAGGCCATCTCGGCCGAGCGCGCGGCGACCTTCTGCGCCACCGGCTGCGGGGTGGTCACGATCAGGAACTTCGCCTGCGGAAGCAGCTGGGCGAGCGTCATCGACACGTCACCGGTGCCGGGCGGCAGGTCGATCAGCAGGTAGTCAAGCTCGCCCCAGTCCACGTCCTCCAGGAACTGCTGCAGCGCCTTGTGCAGCATCGGGCCGCGCCACACGACCGCGGCGTCCTGCTCGACGAAGAAACCGATCGACATCACGGCGATGCCCTCGTGGGCCTCGATCGGGATCAGCCTGCGCTGCTCGTCAACGCGCGGGCGCTGGCCGCCGACGCCGAGCATCCGCGGCTGCGAGTAGCCCCAGACATCGGCGTCCAGCACGCCGACCCGGCGGGCGTCGAGCGCAAGCGCGGCGGCCAGGTTGGCGGTGACGCTGGACTTGCCCACGCCGCCCTTGCCAGAGCCCACGCAGATCACGTTGCGAACCTGGGCGAGCGCCCCCTCCGGCAGCCCGCTGCGCCCGAGCCTGCGCCCAAGCGCCGCGCGCTCGTCGCCAGAGAGCACATCGAAGGAGACATTGACGTGGGAGACCCCGTCGAGCTTGGCCACCGCCTGGGTGACCGCCGTCTGGAAGTGGCCGCGGATCGGGCATCCGGGGGTCGTCAGCGACACCATCACGTCGACGACGCCGTTGGGGTGCACGTCGATGGAGCGCACCATCTCAAGCTCCACGATGTCCCGGCGCAGCTCGGGGTCGATCACGGAGCGAAGGGCCTGCCGGACGTCGTCTGTGGTGGGCATGGAACCCATTCAAGCAGACGGCATCCGCGCCTCTGCCAAGACGGCATCCGCGGACGGCATCCGCGCGTGGGCGGCGTTCGGCTGACGAGGGCTCAAACCGCGGGCGCGTTGCGCCCCGGAGCCTGACGGCATCCGCGCGTGGGCGGCGGTCAGCTGACGGCGGGCGCCAGTCGCTCGCCGATCAGCGCCACGGCGTCCAGGTCCTCGTGCAGCAGGTGCTGGCACATGACGCGGGCCACGCCCGCGTCGCGCAGCGCCGCCAGCTGCTCGCAAGCGCGCTCGGACGTGCCCACGATCCACCCGCTCGGTGGGTTGCGCACCGGATCGGGGATCCCTGCGAGGCGCTCCAGCGCCACCGCGCGCCTGCGAAGCTCGGCCTCATCCTCGCCGACGAGCATGCCCGTCATCACCGACAGCGGCAGCTGCTCTCGCCCCACGCGCTCGCAGGCCGCCGCCAGGGCGGCTTTCAGGCTGCGCGCCCGCTCGGGGGTCGCAAACGCGGTGTTGTACTCATCGGCGTACGCCGCCGCCAGCGCCAGGCTGCGCGGGCCGCCCTCGCCCCCGACGATCAGCGGCGGGTGCGGGCGCTGCACCGGCCTGGGTTGCGCGTCGAGGTCCCGGAGCGTGTAGTGGTCGCCCACGAACGAGAACGGCGCCTGCGTCCAGCTGCCGACGATCACCTGAAGCTGCTCCTTGAGCATGTCCATCCGGACCGAGGGCTCGGGGAACGGGAAGCCGTGGGCGCGGTGCTCGGCCTCGTGCCAGCCCGCGCCCAGCCCGAGCTCGACGCGTCCGCCCGAGACGTGGTCGACGGTCACCACGACCCTGGCGAGCTGCGAGGGGTGGCGAAAGGTGACCGGCGACACCATCGTGCCCAGTCGCAGCGTGGTCGTCGAGGCGGCGAGCGCCGCCAGCGTCGCCCACGCGTCAAGGGCTCCGCGCTCGGGGTGCAGTCCGTCGAGGTTTGCGTAGTGGTCGGAGCGAAACAGCGCGCCCACGCCGTGCGCCTCGCAGGCGCGGGCGAGCGCCAGCCACTGTGGCCAGGTCACGCCCTCCTGGCCCTCGATCATCAGACAGAGCTCCATCGCGCCTCCAGCTCGCCGGGTGTTGGACGAGGCAATTAAACGCGGGCGTCGGTCCGCGCCCCCCGGCCGCGCCCTGGGCCACGTCGGCCCGCGCGGCCGTCCCCGCGCTTGTGCGTATGAGCTGGTTGCGCGCCGGGGCGCCGCGCGTGCGGCGCCCCGGCCGTTGAGGGGAGGAGAGGTGCTGCATCCGCCGGCCGGAGAGGGGGTTGGCCGGCGAACCCGTCCCGCGGGCGCCCTCCCGTGCGCCCCGGGGTAAGTGCTTGTCAGGTGATGGCCGTGATCCGCGACCGTCCCGCGCGCGCCGCCTGGCGTGCGCCCGCCGTCCTGAGCTTCAGATCCCGTGCGACCGCGCGCACCTCGTGCTCGAGGTCGCGCCGGACCGAGCCGGCTTCACGCTCGAGGTCGCGCCTTACCGCTCGGACCCGACGCTCCAGCTCGCGCCGCCGGTTTGAGGATCGCCTGGCGCCACCCCGGCGGGCGACGCCCGCTCCGTACTCGATGCTCGCCATGTGATTCACCTCTCTCGCTTGCTTCGCTAACAGGATCTTAGCGTAGAGCCGACCGATGGGGAACACATGTTCGCCTGATGGCGCCTGCGGCGCTCAGCGCTCGCCCGCGTCCCGGCCGTCAAGCCCCACCCGTACCAGCCAGGCGGGCGGGTCGGTCAGCTCGGCCAGCGTCGGGAGCGCCTCGGGCGAGGAGAACACGTGCGCCATCGCCTCACCGCCGCCGGCGGCCACGATCGCGTCGAAGAACGCCTTGCCCTGGCGGTACTGGCGCATCTTGAGCTCCAGCCCGAGCAGCCGGCCGAGCAGCCGAGCCGCCGCCGACTGCGAGCGGCGGCGGCGGTCAAGCGCCGCGCGCAGCTGGGGCAGCGACGGGATCAGGTCCGGAGCGACCGCGTCCATGACGTGCTCGGCATGCCCCTCGATCACCGCCATCGTCGCCTGCACCCGGTCGATCGTCTCCCGCTCGCCGGCGGTCGCCACGATCGAGATCAGGTCGCCGTGCAGCGCGGCGCGCCCGGCTCGCCTGAGCTCGGCGGCGGTCGGCAGGCGCATCGAGCGCCGGCGCTCGATGCGCAGCTGGGCTGACTGAAGCAGTTGCGACACGAGCCCGGCGAGGTGTCCTCGCAGCCAGCCGACCGCCGCGAACTGGACCGCGTGGGTGACCTCGTGCAGCGCCACCCAGGTGACGAACTCCTCCTCGCGGGCGCCGAACGACCGCACGGCCTGGCCGAGGTTCTCAAGCACGAACAGCAGCCGGGGAGGGCTCGGGTCGGCCTCGTCGAGCAGCACGAGCTCGTACTGGCCCATCACCCGCTGCGCCAGATAGCCGAGCACCACCCCCACCTCGGCGGTGACCATCGCGGCGGCCGCAAGCCGCGCCCCCCCTCGCAGCCCGCGCGCGCTGTCGGCCCTGCTCAGCACCGGGTCAAGCAGCGAGCGCAGCGAGCCGGCGTTCGCGTGCACCCACTCCCGCCGGTCGACCCCCTCGGGCTTGGGGAGCGCCACCGTGGGCGTCATGCGGGTGTATTCGGTGACGCGCAGCTCGGACTCACGCGCCAGCTCTGCGAGGTCCAGCCGCGGCGCCGGCGCGTCGCTGGAGCCGGCGACCAGCGCGGCCAGCCGCTCGGCCAGGAACCAGTCGATCACGTCGGGCTCGCTCCGCCCGTCATCCGAGCACCACCGCGCGCAGCTGCTCGAGCGCTCGCGGCGTGCGAGCGGCGACCAGGTGCGACCCCTGGGCGGCGTCCAGCGGCGCCCCGAGCGGCAGATCGCACTCGCAGAAGGCGACCAGTCCGCCCGCCTCGCGCACGATCAGCTGGCCCGCCGCCGCGTCCACGCCGCGGCACGGCCGCAGCGTGACCATCCCGTCGTAGCGAGCGGCCGCCACCTGGCACAGCGTCGCCGCGATCGTGCCCAGCGCCCGCACCCGGTGCGCGCACTGCGCAAGCCGCGCCGCCGAGCCCGCCAGCCAACGCGGGTCGGCCGCCTCGACCCCGACCAGCTCGAGCAGCCCCGCGCGGGTGCGCCGCTCGCCCGCGGCAGGATCCAGCATGCCGCCGTCGCGCCTGGCTCCCTCGCCGCGCGCCGCCCACCACTGCTCGCCCGAGCCGAAGTCGTGAACGAACCCGAACGTCACGTCGGCCATCGTCTCCCCGTCGGCGACCGCCAGCGACAGCGCGTAGTGGCACGCGTCGCGCTTTGCGTTGAGCGAGCCGTCGATCGGGTCGACGATCACGCGCAGGTCATCCCCGCCGAAGTCGATCAGCCCCCGCTCCTCCGACAGCGCCTGAAAGCGCAGCCCTCGCCGGTGAAGCTCCGCCAGCTGCTCCAGGATCGCCGCCTCGGCGTCGAAGTCAAGCTGCAGGGTGCGGTCGCCGCCCTCGCCCCGCAGCCCCGTGTAGGCGGCGCGCTGCTCGGTCAGCGGGGAGGCGGCCAGCAGCGCCCGGACCGAGTCGACCGCTCGCCGGCAGGCGCGCAGCCAGGCGGCGCTCTGAGCTGTGTCGGTGGCCGACATCCGGACCTATGCTGTCAGACGGTGATCTACGGGACGGCAGGCGCGGGCGCCGGCGCGGAGCTGCGGCTCCTGACCGACGACGCGCCCGCCGAGCGGGCGCTCGACGGGCTCGACGAGGCCCAGCGCGACGCCGCCACGCACGCCGACCGGCGGCTTGTGCTGCTCGGCTGCGCCGGTGCCGGCAAGACGCGCACGATCCTTGCGCGCTTCCGGTGGCTGGTGGCGCGGGGCTGCGCGACCGAGCGCATCGCGCTCGTGGTGCCGAGCGCATCGCGCGCCAGCGCCCTGCGCGCAGCGATCGAGCAGACGCTTGAGGATGGCTACGAGCAGCTGCACGTGCTGGATCCCTCGGGGCTGGCGGCGCTCGTGCTGCGCGGCTCGCGCTCGGGTGACATCGACCCGGCGCACTCGGTGCTGGGGGTCGCCGACCGGCTTGCGCTGATGCTCGAGCGCATCGACGAGCTGCCGCTGGCAAGCCACGACTTCGCGGGCGCCCCCGGCGCCCTGCTGGTCTCCTTTCTCAGGCGCATCGACCGCCTCAAGGCAGAGTGCGTGGACGCCGGTCAGTTCGCCGCATGGGCCGGGGATCGAACCGGCCCGGACGCGGAGCTCGAGCGGGAGTTCGCGGAGGTCTACAGCGCGCACGAGCGCCTGCTGCGCGAGGCGGGCGTGCGCGACGCGGGGGACCTGATCCGCGACGCGCTCGCGTTCGCCCAGCGTTGCGGCGCGGCCTTCGAGCACCTGCTGATCGACGACGCGCAGGAGCTCGATCTCGCTCCGCTTCGGCTCGTGCTGGCGGTGGGAGCGCGCGCGACGGTGACCATCGCCGGCGACCCGCTCGCCGCGGTCAACCGGTTCCGCGGCGCCGGGGAGGAGCGGCTGCGCTCGCTGATGGACGCCGATGCGCGGGTGCTGGTGCTGCGTCGCTCCCGCCGCTGCCGCGATGCGGTGTGGCGCGCGGCAGGCGCGCTGCTGAGCGCCGGCGGCATCACCGCCGGTCCGGGCCGCATGACTTCAGACCCGGGCGGTGCGGCGGCCGATCCGGGCGGTGAGGTCGTGCTCTGGCGCTGCGCCAACGAACGGTCCCAGGCCCAGGCCGTGGCCGCCGACGTGGAGCGGCTGGTCGCGCGCGAGGGGCTGGCGCCCGGGCGCATCGCGGTCCTGGTCCCAAGCGTCGAACGCGAGGGGCAGGCGGTCGCAGCCGCGCTTTCGCAGCGCGGTGTGCCGCACCGCCTGATCGGCCGGGCGGCGCTGTTTCAGCGCGCGGTGATTCGGGACCTGCTCGCCTGGCTCAGGCTGCTGGTGGACCCGGCCGACGCCGGCGCGGTGGTGCGCGCCCTCGCGCGGCCTCCGATTGAGCTGCGGTCGGTGGACATCGCCCGCTGCACGCAGATCGCGCGCCGGCGCAGGCTGGACATGGTCTCGGCGCTGGCGGCGGCGCTCGAGGCTCCGCAGGTGCCGCCGGAGGCGCGCGAGCGGATCCGCGCGTTCCTCAAGCTCCACCGCGCCTGCGCCGCCGGGCTGGACACGAGCCGTCCGGACGTCTACGTCCACCGGCTGATCGAGCGGCTCGGCCTGCGCCGTCAGCAGCTGTTCTCAGCCCATGCGGACGTGGTCGAGCGCCTGCGCGCCCTGGCGAGCTTCGGCGAGCTCGCCGCCGCGTACGTGGCGCGGGCACCACAGGCCACGGCGCGCCAGTTCGCCCATTCGGTTGGCGCGATGGCCGAGCTTGGGCTGCCGGACGCCGAGGAGCCGGACCTGGGGGACGCCGCCGCGGTGCAGGTCGTCTCGCTGTGGGCCGCGGGCGGCCTGGAGGTCGATCAGGCCCATGTCGTCGGCCTGCACGCCGAGCTGGCCGCCCCGCCGCCCGAGGCGATCCCGGACGAGCTGCTGGCCGATGCGCTTGCCGCCGCGGAACCCGAGCACCAACGCCGCCGCGCGCTCGCCCAGGTGCTGTACGTGGCAGCCACCCGCGCCCGCGAGCGGCTCGTGCTCTCCTATCCGGCCGCGGACGATCGGGGGCGGCCCCTGCGGCCGCTGAGGGCGCTCGAGGCGGTGCGAGCGGCGCTGGGCTGCGGCTGGCAGGAGCGTCCAGAGGAGCTGTTTGGCCCCGCCGAGGCGCTTCAGTCGACCTTCGTGGCGCTGCGCGACGAGCTGCTTGACCAGACGCTTCGCGCGGGCGGCCGGCTTGGGGAGCTGCGCCTCGACACAGACCTTGACGTCTCGCACGCGGTGGTGCGCTACCTGGAGCTGCTGAAGGTCGCCGCGCTGCTCGCGCGCCCGGAGGGCCAGAGCGCCGCGGAGGCGCTGCGGGACGTCAACTCGCGCATCCTGCAGGCGGTTACCGCCGAGCAGCGGGAGATCTTCGAGTCCTCCGCGCTCGACGACTACCTGCTTGACGCCGAGCGCGACGCGCGGCGCAGGGCGCAGGCGATCGCGGCGCGCGACGAGCCGTCGCTCGAGCCGTTCCTGCCGCGCCGCGGCGAGGGCGTGGTGCTGTCGGCGACCGACATCGACACCTATCGCACCTGCCCGCTCAAGTACAAGTTCGCGCGCGTGTTCCGCATCCCGCAGGAGCCGACCCTGCACCAGCGCTTCGGCATCCTGGTCCACCAGGTGATGGAGCGCTTCCACGCCAGCGACGCCTCCACGCTGCCCGAGCTTCTGGGGCTGCTGCAGGACGGATGGCGGCGCGGCGGCTTCGGAGACTCAGACGAGGAGCGACAGCTGCGCGGCAAGGCCGCCGCCGCGCTGACGCGCTACCACGAGCGCCTGAGCGCCGAGCCCGCGCGTCCGGTTTGGTTTGAGCGCCAGTTCGCCTTCCGGCTCGGCCCCCACCTCTTGCGCGGACGGGTCGACCGGGTCGATCAGCTGCCCGGCGGCGAGTACGAGCTGATCGACTACAAGACCGGTCGCCCCAAGACCGCGGCGCAGCTGGCCGACGACGTGCAGCTGTCGCTGTATGCGGTGGGGGCGCGCGAGGCGTGGCGCCTGGACACCTCTCAGCAGGCTTACTACTACCTCCTGGACGACGTCAAGGTGCGCGTGCCGGGCGACGAGGCCCGGCGCTCGGAGTGGGTGCGCGAGCTGGCGATGGAGGTGGCCGAGGGGATCGTCTCGCAGGGCTTTGAGCCCACGCCCTCCTTCGCGGCCTGCTCGGCGTGCGACTATCGGCTCGCCTGCCCCGCCGCCGAGCGCTGAGCGGATCCGCCCGGACTGGCGGGACTCTCCGGCGTTCCGCTAGGCGCCCGTGGGGCCGTCGCCGCCGCGCTGGCGCAGGAACCGCTGCAGGTCGCGCGCGATCGTATCGCCCGAGGGAAGTGTGTCAGGCGAGACCGCGTCGTCCTCGGAGGCCGCCTCCAGGCGCTCGACGAACGCCTGCACGTCCGGGTCTGAGGCCACCGCCAGGTTGACCTGGCGCTCGTAGTCGGCCGTCGCCTCCTCAAGGCGCGAGCCGTCGACGGCCACGCCGACCAGGCCCTCGAGCTTGCGCACCAGCGCGAGCGCGGCCTTGGGGTTGGGGGTCGCCGCGATGTAGTGCGGGACCGCCGCCCACAGGCTCGCCGAGGGGACGCCGGCCTCCTGGCAGGCGGCGTGCAGCACGCCCACGATCCCCGTCGGGCCCTCGTAGGAGGACGGCTGCAGCCCCAGCCGCGCGATCAGCCCCTCGTCGGAGCTCAGGCCGCTGACCGAAACCGGCCGCGTGTGGGGCACGTCGGCGAGCAGCGCGCCCAGCGAGACGACGAGCTGGACCCCGAGCGCCTCGGCCAGCTCGACGATCACCGCGCAGAACGTGCGCCAGCGAAACGACGGCTCAGAGCCCATCAGCAGGATCAGGTCCCTGGGCGCGCGGGGGACGCGCGCCTCAAGCAGCTCGACCGCGGGCCAGACGATCTCCCGCGCGTGGCCTTCGACGAGCCTCACCCGCGGGCGCGTGGCCTGGAAGTCGTAGAACTCCTCGGGGTCGATCGTCGCAAAGCGGCGCGCGCCCAGGCCCTTGGCGACGAACTGGATCGCGCTTGAGGCGGCGTCGCCCGCGTCGTTCCACCCCTTGAACGCGCACACCAGCGCGGGCGCGCGAAGCCCGTCCGGGCGACGGTCCCACCGTAGCGGCTGCATCCGACTCACCGTACATCATGGCCGGATGCGCACCGACGCAGGCGGCAGGGATCAGGACGGGATAGCGGCGCTGCGAGCGGGCGACGAGGTCGACACCGTGCTTGCGTGCACGCGCAAGGACCGGCTGCTGACCCGCACCGGCTCGCCCTATCTGGCGCTTGAGCTGCGCGACCGCACCGGGGCGCTCACGGCGCGGGCGTTCAGGGGCGCCGATGCGCTCGCCGGCCGCTTCGAGCGCGGCGAGCTGGTGCGCGTGAGGGGACGCCTCGAGCGCTTCCGCGACCAGCTCGTGCTGGAGGTCGCCGACATCCGGCGGCTTGATGGCTCAGAGCCGGTCGACCCCGCCCGCTTCCTGCCCGTCGCCTACCGGGACCTGGACGAGCTCGAGGGCTTCCTGGAGCACCTCTGCGCCGAGGTCTACGACCGCGGCTACCGGTCGCTGCTGAGCGCGCTGCTGGAGGACCGGGAGCTGCGCGGCGCGTGGCGCCGTGCGCCGTGCACCCGCTCGGGGCACCACTGCTACATCGGCGGCCTGCTCGAGCACACGGTCGCGGTCGCGACCCTGGCCCAGGAGGCCTGCCAGCTTCACCCCGGCATCAACGCCGACCTGCTGCTGACCGCGGCGATCTGCCACGACCTGGGCCGTACCGGCGAGTTCACCTACGGAGCGGAGTTCGGGCTCACCGACGAGGGGCGGCTGCTCGGCCACCTGGCCATCGGACAGCGGATCATCACATCCAAAGCCCGATCGCTGGACGACGGGCGGCGGCTGGCGCTCATGCACTGCGTGCTCGCACACCACGGGCCCGGCTCGCTGCCGGGGGGCCGATTCCAGTCGGTGGAGGCGCTCGCGCTGCACCGGCTCAACGCGCTGGATGCGGGGGTCAAGGGCGCGCTCGAGCACGGCCTGGGCGCCGGCGACTGAGACGCTCGCTCGCCGGCGGAGAGCAAGGCTCCGGCAGGGCGGTCGTTGCGCTGCCTGGCGCCGGCGGCCGGCGCGCTTGCCCGCCCCGGCTCAGCGCGCCGCCAGCAGCTGGAAGCTGATGTTGTCGAAGTCGCCGCGCACGCAGCTGAAGGTCTGCGGGCCGCCGAGGTCCATCGACAGCTCAGAGCCGCACCACCAGCCGCGCACGGTGAACCGCGCGTTGGCCCCCAGGTGGCGCGCGGCTCCGGAGGAGGCGACGAACCGGCGGACCGTGGCGCAGGCGATCGGCGCGCCGAACGTCTGGATCCCGCGGGCGCGTGCGACAACCCGGCCGCCGGAGCGAAGAGCCACGCGCCCGCAGCGGCCCTGATGAGCCGGCGTGCCGGGCGACGACGCCGCGCCGGTGCAGAGGTTCACGCCCGCGAGGCGGCGGTCGAAGCTCATGCCGCGGCTGGGGAAGTACCACTCGACGTAGGCGTAGGCGCTGTGCCCGTCGCATGTCGTGAGGCCGAAGGCGACCACGGTCGCGTGCAGCCGCACTCCGCCGCAGGCCACGCACCACCCCGGCCAGACCCAGTCGGCCACGCCGTGGCCGACCGCGCGCGCACCGCCCCAGCTTGACCAGCGCACGCCGGTGACCAGGCTGGTGGGATCGCCGCCGTAGCTGATCTCTCGCGGGCGCACGCGCCCGAACCCCGCGCCGTTCGCAGCCACCGACGGCAGGCCCAGCGTCGGGGCGGCGAGTGCGGCGACCGCGCGGACGGGGAGCGCGGCGCCCGCGGCGGGCCCGGTGGCAGGGAGGGCGGCCGCGGCGCCAGGCGCAAGCGCCGCCGCCGCGATGGCGATCGCCGCCACGCGCAGCGCACGCGGCCAGGTCGCCGTACGCGCCGCGCGCCACGGTGCGGCGACGCGCGCGGCGGGCGACTGTGCGGCGACGCGCGCGGTGGGCGACGGTGCGGCCGCCCGCGCCACGTCGCTGCATCCGCCGGCCGGGCGGGGCATCGCTAGGACACCGGTCCGATCCTCAGGATCTGCGGGCCGCGATTAGAGCAGGCCTGGAACGGAAACGGGACGTGCTGGGATCGCGTCTGGTTGGGTGCGAACACCCGCAGCCCGGCGGCCGCGGCGAAGTGGCAGTTTGAGTAGTTGCCCGCCTCGACGATCCCGAGCACCGCGTGCGCCGTGCCACCGGGCCCGAGCATCACGGTCCGCACCCGCCCGATCCGATTGCGGCTGGCGGCGTTGCCCAGCTGGCGGCCGCGCAGGTCGACCGCCGAGACCCCGGGATAGCCGCGCAGCGTGCACCGCGCGCCCGACAGGTTGGTGAAGTTCAGCGTGTAGTAGATCGTGCCGGCGGCCCCGTTGCCCTGCGTGTCAAGCCAGGTGACCAGGCCTGCCGACGAGCAGGCTGGCACGAGCGCCGAGCGGCCGCGCGCAGCCGCAAGCGATCCGGCCGGAAGCGCGCTCGCGGCGCACAGCCCCAGCGCGGCCGTCGCCGCTGCCAGGCGCGCGGCGGTGCGGCGAGCTCGCCTGCCGGCCGGAGTGGGCCGCGTGCCGGCTGTGTCGACTGTCGGAGTGCTGGCGTTCATCGCGTCCCCCGGTCTGATGGCGCGCTTGAAGCCAGGCGCGCGCGGTTTGGCTGTGGCTGACCGCCGATTATGGACCCTGCGGAGGCGGATCTCACCCGCGGGAGCGGCCGGGGTCTCATCGTCCCGTGCGGCCGGGGTCTCATCGCCCGCGGCCGGCACGGTGGACGCGCGCACGTTCACGTGTCAAGTCGTCCCGTGCGGCGGATCTCATCTGCCCGTGGTCCGGATCTCACATCTTTTAGGGCGATCGCGTTCAATGGTCAGGATGACCGTGGCCACCACCGCAGCGGCGTGCGGGCGCGTCCGGGAGCGCAGGCTGGCGCTGGGCGCCGTGCTTTTGACCGTCTGCCTATGGGCGTCCGCCTTCGCGGGCATCCGCTACGCCGGCCGCCAGCTGGCGCCGGGGCCGCTGGCTCTCGTGCGCCTGGTGGTCGCCAGCCTCGCCCTCGGGGCGCTGATGGCAGCGCGCCGCGAGCGCCTGGTCGACCGGCCCGGCTGGCTGGGCCTCGCTGTCTGCGGTGTGATGTGGTTCGGCGCCTACAACGTGTTGCTCAACGCGGCCGAGCGCACGGTGGACGCGGGCACCGCCTCGCTCTTGGTCAACGTCGGTCCGGTGTTCATCGCGCTGCTGGCGGGCGTGGTGCTCCGAGAGGGGGTCGGGCGGCTGCTGCTGGCCGGGTGCGCGGTCTCGTTCGCCGGCGTGGCGCTGATCGCCCTGGGTTCCGAGCGCCATGGCGTGAGCGTCGGCTGGGGTGCTGCGCTGTGCGTGCTGGCGGCGGCCGCGTATGCGATCGGCGTGGTCTCGCAGAAGCCGGCGCTGTCGCACGGCTCGCCGCTGGCGGTCACCTGGATGGCCTGCATGGTGGGCGCCGTCTGCTGCCTGCCGTTCGGCCCCTCGCTCGTGTCCGAAGTGGCGCGGGCGAGGCCGGCGACGCTGCTGTGGGCCGTCTACCTGGGGCTCGTCCCCACCGCCACCGGCTTCTCCACCTGGGCCTATGCGCTCAAGCGCACGGATGCCGGGCGGCTCGGCGCCTCGACCTACCTGGTGCCGCCCGTGGCGGTGCTGATCGCCTGGATCGCGCTCGGGGAGACTCCGCCCCTGCTGGCACTGCCCGGCGGGGCGCTCTGCCTCGCGGGCGTCGCGCTTGCACGCTGGCGCCCGGCGGGCTCGCGACCGCCCGCGGTCAGCGGGGGCCCGGCGGCGACGAGGAGCTCACCGCCTACCCCGATTCCGCCGCCGACCTCGAGTCAGCCGCCGACCCCGACGCCGCCGCCGACCTCGTGTCAGCCGCCGACCCCGACGCTGCCGCCGACCCCGAGTCCGCCGCCTACCCGGATTCCGGCGCCGACGACGGTGGACCCGGCTCCCGGACCGCGATGTTGACCACGCTCACGGCGCACAGCCGATCATCGTCGTCGCGCACCTCCACATCCCAGAGCCAGCGCGTGCGCCCGCGGTGCCTTGGCCTGGCGACCGCGTTGGCCCATCCGTCCGCCAGCGGGCGCAGGAAGCTCGTGTCGTTGGACATCCCCATCACCGCCCTTCCGTGCGCGCCGCCGGCGCCTGCCCACGTGCCCCACGAGGCGAGCGTCTCTGCGAGCGCCGACAGAACGCCGCCGTGCAGCAGGCCGGTCGGCTGGCGGAGCTCGTCGCGGATTCGCACCCGCCCGCGCGCCCGGCTCCCGTCGGGGGCGATCTCGAGGATCTCCACCCCGTAGAGGCCGTCGAAGCCGGACTCGGGGCGCAGCGCCGTCGCCTGGGGGACGGTCACGCCGGACGCCGTGACCCCGGACGCCGGGGCGCCGGATGCCGGGGCGCCGGACGCCGGGGCGCCGGACGCTGGGGCGCCGGATGCCGGGGCGCCGGACGGCGTCGGATCGGCCGCTGCGGGCTGCTCGGGCACCGCGACAGTATGCACGCACGGCGCGCGCGCGGGGCCGGCGGGGCGGTGCCGCTAGGCTCGCGGGCACAGCATGCGACGCGCGGAGCTTCAACGAGCGGATAGGAGGCCGGCTTGAGCCGGATTGCGGTCGTCGGCGCCGGCCCGTCCGGGTTCTACGCCACCGACCAGCTGCTCAAGGCCGGCTTCGAGGTCGACCTCTACGACGCCCTGCCGACCCCCTACGGCCTCGTGCGGGCCGGGGTGGCGCCGGACCACCCGAAGATCAAGTCCGTCATCCGCGTCTACGCGCGCACCGCCGCGCACGAGTCGTTTCGCTTCTTCGGCGGGGTGACGCTCGGCAGCGACGTGTCCCGGGAGGAGCTGCTGGCGCGCTACCACGCCGTCGTCTACGCGCTGGGGACCGCGACCGACAACCGCCTCGGCATCCCCGGCGAGGACCGGCCCGGCTCGCACGCGGCGACCGAGTTCGTCGCCTGGTACAACGGGCACCCGCACTTTGCACACTGTCGCTTCGACCTCTCGTGCGAGCGCGCGGTCGTGGTTGGCAATGGCAACGTGGCGCTCGACGTGGCCAGGATGCTCGTGCTCGATCCGGCAGAGCTCCGGGGCACCGACACGGCCGATCACGCGCTCGCCGCACTGGCGCGCTCGGCGGTGCGGGAGGTCGTGCTGCTCGGCCGGCGCGGCCCGGCCCAGGCCGCCTTCACAAACCCCGAGCTGCTGGAGCTGCGCGACCTCGCACGCGCCGACGTGATCGTCGATCCGGCGCAGCTTCAGGACGTGGGCGAGCCGGCGGACGCGATCCGGCGGCGCAACGTCGAGATCCTGCGCGAGTTCGCCAGCACCGCCCCAGCCGGGCGCTCGCACCGGCTCGTGTTCCGCTTTCTGCGCTCGCCGGTGGAGATCCTCGGCGAGGGCGAGAGCGGCCGCGTGACCGGCGTCAGGCTCGCGGTCAACCGGCTCGTCGCCGCGACCGACGGCGCCGTGCGAGCCGAGCCGACCGGGGAGGAGGAGGTGATCGAGTGCGGCCTGGTTCTGCGCTCGATCGGATACCGCGGGGTGCCGGTTGCCGGGATCCCGTTCGACGAGCGCCGCGGCCTGATCCGCAACCGCGACGGGCGCGTGATCGGCGATGACGGGAGCCCTTGCCGTGGGGAGTACGTCGTCGGCTGGATCAAGCGCGGTCCGTCAGGCGTGATCGGGACCAACAAGCGCGATGCGGCCGACACCGTCGCGCGGATCCTCCAGGACGCCGAGCAGGGCGCGCTCGGCACCCCGGATCCCGGGCTCTCGGCGCCGGAGGCGATCGAGGCCTGGCTCATTGAGCGGGTGCCGGGGCTTGTGACTTGGGAGGGGTGGGAGGCGATCGACGCCCACGAGTGCGCGCTCGGCGAGCCCGCCGGTCGCCCGCGGGTCAAGCTCGTCACCCTCGGGGAGCTCTTGGCCGCGAGCCGGGGCGCGGGCGCGCGGCCGGCGGCTGCCAGCTCGCCCGTCGCAGGCGCAGGATCCTGATCGGCTCCCCGTGGCGTCCGACGCCGTCGCGCTCGTGGCGCAGGCCGATCGCGGCCGCGACCGCCAGCGAGCGGACGTTGGCGGGCGCGATCCGCGCGACCACGCTGGGCGCTCCCACGCGTTCGAACGCCTCGTCGCGCATGGCGGCGGCCCCCTCGCGAGCCAGCCCGCGGCCCCAGGCCTCCGGAGCAAGCCACCAGCCGAGCTCGTGCTCGCCGGCGTCCACGCCCGCGCCCGCGCCGGCGAACGACAGCGCAAACAGTCCCACCGGCTGCCCGCCGCCGATCGGAAGGGCGACGCGCCAGCCGAAGGAGTGCGCGCGCCAGTGCTCGGTGTTGGCTTGAGCCACCTGGGCGATGCGCGCGGCGCTCCAGGCCGAGCCGTCGCCGACGTGGCGCACGACCGCCGGCGTGCAGGCGAGGCGCTGAAGCAGCGCCAGGTCGCCCTGCGCCCATGGGCGCAGGCGCAGCCGGTCGGTGACAAGCGTGGAAGCAGCCGCCATTGTCGTCGATCGTAGGCGGCGCTCGAGGCGGCGAGGCGCGAGGCCGTCGGTGGCGCCGCGCGGCGGCGAGGCGTGAAGCCGTGCTGGCGCGCGCCGGCGAGGGGTGAAGCCCCTTGTGGCGCGCGCGGCGGCGAGGCGCGTCCTAGGCTCGCAGGCGAATGCGACGCATCGGCCCAGCGCTGGCGATCCGGGACTTCCGGCTGTGGTGGCTTGCGTGGCTGGGGATGGGGATCGGGCTCAACATGGTGGAGGTGGCGATCGGCTGGGAGGTGTACGCGCAGCACCGCTCGGCGCTGGATCTCGGATGGATCGGCCTGGCCGAGTTCGTGCCGATGCTGGCGCTGGCGCTCCCAGCCGGCCATCTGGCCGACCGCATATCCCGCCGGCTGGTCTTCGGCGCCGCGCTCGCGGTCGCGGCGGGCGTGGGGGTGGGCCTGGCCCTGATCACCGGCGCGGGCGTACGCTCGGTGCTGCCCTACCTGGCGCTGGCCGTCGCCGCGGGCGTGGCGACGGCGCTTGCGACCCCCGCGGCGCGCGCCATGCCGCCGACGCTCGTGCCGACGTCCATGGTGCAGGGCGCGATGACCCTGCGCTCGGTCGCCGGCCAGGGCTCGCAGGTTTTGGGCCCCGCGCTCGGTGGGCTCCTCTACGGCGTTTCCGCTGAGCTCGTCTACCTTCTGTCCGCCGGCTTCTGCCTGGCCGCCATGGCCTGCGCGCTGTCGATCTCGCGCCGGGCGCCGGATGCGCCGCCGGCACCGGGCGCAATGCCCAGCGCAGCGCCCGGGCCCGGTTGGGCGCCGACGAGCGGCGAAGCGCCCGGGCGGTGTTGGGCCGCGGCGAGCGGCGCAGAGCTGGGGCCGCCGGGGTCCCTGGCGGCAGGTGGAGCGAGGTCGCCTGAGGCGGACATGGGGCCGCCGGACGTGGAGGGCGTGCTCGACGGCCTGCGGTTCGTCAGGCGCACGCCGATGCTCCTGGGCGCGATCCTGCTGGACCTGATGGCCGTGCTGTTCGGCGGCGCCGTGGCGCTGCTTCCGATCTACGCCCGCTCGATCCTGCGCGTGGGCGCCTCCGGGCTGGGGATCCTGCGAGCCGCCCCCGCGGTCGGCGCCCTGCTGGCCGCGGCGGCGCTGACCCGCCGTCCGATCGGCGGGCGTGCCGGGCGGCTGCTTTTGACGGTGGTGGGGCTCTACGGCGTGAGCATCATCGTGTTCGGGCTCTCCCGCTCGTTTGAGCTGTCCCTGGGGGCGCTCGCCGTCAGCGGGTTCGTGGACCTCTACAGCGTCAACATCCGCTCGACCACGGTCGCGCTCGTGTCCCCCGACCGCCTGCGCGGCAGGGTCAACGCGATCGAGATGGTGTTCATCAGCGCATCCAACGAGCTCGGCGCGTTCGAGTCAGGGTTGGCCGCGTCGTTGGTGGGGACCGTGCCGGCGGTCGTCGGCGGTGGGGCGGTCACGATCGCGCTCGCGCTCGGCTGGGGCAGGCTGTTCCCGTCGCTGGCGCGCATGGACCGGCTCGACGCGCTGCGCCCGGCTCAGGAGGCCGCCGGCGCGCTGCGAGCCGCGCCCGCGTCCGGTGGCGTGGGCGCGACCGCGGGGCCGAACAGCACGTAGTCCGAGGGCCGGAAGCTGGCCGTTGCCCGGCGGTACTCGCGCATGTAGCCGGGCCAGTTGGCGACGATCCGTCCGCGCTCGTTCCGGTACCAGGAGGCGCAGTCAAGCCAGGCTGTGCCGGCGAAGCGCGCCTGGGTCTCGGCGTCGAACGCGGCCGCGACCTCTGGGCGCACGTCCAGCAGTCGCCAGCCGAGGCTGCGGGAGTGAACGAGCGCCTGCCGGATGTACCGGGCCTGCGCCTCCAAGAAGAAGATGATCGAGCCGCCCGAGGTGTTGGTGTTCGGCCCGTACATGAGGAACATCGACGGAAAGCCGGGCACGGTGATCCCCAGGTGAGCGTAGGGCCCGTGCGCCCACGCGTCCGCCAGACGGCGGCCGTCCGCGCCGCTTATCTCGATCCCCTCAAGCGGCGCCTGCGTTTGAAAGCCGGTGGCCCAGATGATGCAGTCGACCTCGTGCACCACCCCGTCGGCGGTTCGAGGGCCCGCGGGGGTCAGCTCCCGGATCGGCTCGCAGATCAGCCGCACGTTGGGCCGCGACAGCGCCGGCAGATAGCGTGAGCTGAACAGAACGCGCTTGCAGCCGAACGTGTAGTCGGGCCATGCGCGCCGTCTCAGCTCGGGGTCGCTCAGCTGCGAGCGCATGAACATCGCCGATCGCGCCGCCAGCAGCCTGCCCAGCGTTCGCGGGTTGCGGATCGAAGCGGTGAGCAGCTCGAGGGCGGCGAACATGCCGGCGCGGCGCAGCCGCTGCAGCCCTGGCGCGAGCGCCAGCAGCCGTCTCAGGTGGGGTGGGTAGACGCGGTTTCGCCGCGGCAGCAGCCAGCTGGCGCTGCGCTGGAACACATCGAGCCTGGCCACCACCGGCGCTATCTCCGGGATGAACTGCACCGCGCTCGCGCCCGTTCCAACGACCGCCACCCTTCGTCCGCGCAGGTCGTACGCGTGGTCCCAGCGGGCCGAGTGGAAGCTGTGGCCGGCGAACGAGTCCAGTCCCGCAAGTCGCGGGATGCGCGGCCGGTTCAGCTGCCCGACGGCGAGCACCAGCGCGTGCGCCTCACGCACCCCGCCGTCGGCGGTGGCCACCAGCCAGCGGCCACGATCGCGATCGAGCTCGCAGCGGGTGACGGTCTGAGAGCACTCGATCAGCTCCGACACCCGGTGACGAGCCGCCACGCGGCGCATGTAGTCGAGGATCTCATCGCGCAAGGAGCAGCGGCGCGACCAGTCGCGCCGCTGGGCGAAGGAGAACGAGTAGGCGTGGCCGGGCACGTCGCACGCAGCGCCCGGGTAGTCGTTGTACAGCCACGTTCCGCCCAGGTCCTCGCCCGCCTCCAGCACCGAGATCTCGTCAAAGCCCGCGCGGCGCAGCTCGATTGCAGCCGCCAGCCCGCCGAAGCCCGCTCCCACGATCACGATGCGGCCGTCTGCATCGCGGTCGCGGGTTGCGGGGCTGGTGGCGGCCACGGCACGATCTTGGCAGCGTCCCCGCAGGCGCGGCGGGCGCCGGTGACCGGCGCCGCCGCGGGCACCCACACCAGCGCCGGCGCACGCGCGGCGGGCGCCGGTGACCGGCGGCGCGGCCGCGGGCACCCACACCAGCGCCGGCGCACGACGGGGCGGCGGTGAGGCGCGCGCACCGCTGCGGGCGCAGGTCCCTCAGCTTCCGCGCACGCGCAGCGCCAAAGGAGCGGTTGAAGCCGGCGATGGCGGCAGGGATCCGGCCGGCGGCGGCGAACAGCGTGGAGGATCGCCACCGAAGGAGTCCCGAGATGACCCCAGAAGACCGACGTTCGTCCAGACGGTCCGGCGCCGAGCAGCTGCAGGAGGAGCCGGACCGCTCCCCGTTCGCCGGCGTCGCGAGCCGCTTCGCCGCCTGGCTGACGGGGGCCGAGCGGATTCCCGACGACGAATACGACGAGGATGACCTCGACGACGACGGGTACGACGAGTACGAGGACGACGAGTACGACGAGCCGGAGGAGCTCCCCGCCGCGCGCCGGGAGCGCGAATCGCGTGTGGGCCGATGGCTTCGCGAGCGCGACCGCGAGCGCGACCGGGCGCGCGGCGGCCGTGTGCGCGACCGCGCCCGGGTGCGCGACCGGGACCGGTTCGGCCACCGACTCGGCGCCGGTGAGCCGCCGCGCTGGCTGGCCGAGCGCGAGCATGAGGATCTGAGGCCGGCCGCCGCGGAGCGCCGCCCGGAGCGCGAGCTGCGCGGTTCCCACGCGGCCCAGGCGCTGCGGCCGGGCGCTGGCCTGCCGGCGGCGCCCGTGCGCCCGGAGGGGTCCCTCCGCGGGGCGGCGCCCGCGCGGACGGCGCAGGACGCGCAGCCGGCGCAGGACGCGCAGCCCGCGCAGGATGGCGCTCGTTTCGCCGTGGTCGGGCTGGGCTACGATCGCGCGGCAGTCGACGAGCGCATCGCCGCGCTCGAGGGCGAGATCGAGCGGCTGCGCTCAAGCGCGCAGCCGCAGCTGTCGGTGGCCGAGGAGCTTGAGCGCCTGGGCGAGCAGACCGCGTCGATCCTGGTGGTGGCGCACGACCAGGCCAAGGAGACGGCCCGGTTGGCGCGTGAGCAGGCCGAGCGCCTGGTCGCCGACGCCGGCCGGGAGGCGGCCGCAATCACCGCGCGCGCCAGCGCTCGTCTGCGGGAGCTCGACGAGGACACCGACGCGGTCTGGCGTGAGCGACAGCGGCTGCTGGAGGATCTGCGCACCGTATCCGCGGCGCTCTCGCGGCTGGCCGACGAGGCCGCGGAGCGCTTCCCAGCCGCCCCGCCACAGCCGACGGCCGCGTTCGAGCTGCCAGCCGGTGAGGACGGGCCCGCCTGCGCGCCAGAGCCGGCCGAGGATCCAGGGGCTGGGGTGGCGTCCGGCGCCGGGGATCCTGGGGCTGTGATCGCGTCCGGCGCCGGGGATCCTGGGGCTGTGATCGCGTCCGGCGCCGGGGATCCGGGGGCTGTGATGGCGTCAGGCGCCGCCGATCAGGCGGCCCGCTCCGTGGCGTCGGCGGGCTCACCGTCCGAGCTGCGATCGTCGTCCGCTGCTGCGGACCAGGCGGCCGGCCACCCCGCGTCGTCGGCCGCCCCCGCAGACCAGGCGCCCGCTGCCGCGTCGTCGGCCGCAGCTGCGGAGCCGCCGTCCGCGGCCGGCGCAGAAGATGCCTCTCCGGACACCGGAAGCTGGCTCGTGGGCCTGCGCCCCGCCGGTGACTGAGCTGCAGCGGGAGTTCGGTCAGGCCGTGAGGCAGCGGGGGGTTCGGTCAGGCCGTGAGCATCTCGGCCGCGGCCCCCTGGGCCCCGGCTGGCTCGCCTGACTGCGCCTGCATGTGGTGAAAGTCACGCTGGCGGATCGTAGCGAACGTCACGATCGTCGCGAGCCCCGCGACGATCGCCCCGATCAGCAGCACAGAGTTCAGCGCGTGCACATATCCGGCCCTGGCGGCTTCGTACAGCAGCCCCTGAAGCCGCGGCGGGAGGTGGTGCGCGGCGCTCCCGAGCTCTCCTGAGCTGATCGCCACCGCCAGTCGGTGGCTGTGGGCGGCGAGCGGGGTGCCGGCCAGGCCGGACGTGACACGGCTGCGCAGCAGGGAGGCGAGGATCGAGCCCAGCGCGGCCACCCCGGTGGCGATCCCGATCTGACGGAAGGTGGAGTTGATCCCCGACGCCATCCCGGCGCGCTCCTGGGAGACCACGCCGACGGCGGTCGAGGCCAGCGGCACGTTGATCAGCCCCACGCCCAGGCCGGACACCAGAAAGCCGGGCAGGAAGTGCGTCCAGCCGTCGGTCGGCGTCAGTCCCCGCATCAGCAAGAGCCCAACCGTCGCCAGCGCGAATCCGGATGCGATCAGCACGCGCGCCGGCACCTTCTGGGTAAGGCGCCCGGCGGCGGCGGAGGCGAAGAAGATGACCCCGGTGAACGGAAGGAAGCGGATGCCGGCCTGCACGGCCGAGTAGCCGAGGATGTTCTGGATGAACAGCGCCAGGTAGGTCAGCAGGCTGAAGACCGACGCCGACACCGCCCAGGCGGCCACGAGGCCCCCGTTGAACGTCGGGACGCGCAGCAGCCGCAGGTCGAGCATCGGCTCGGCCCGGCGGCGCTCGATCGCCACGAACATCGCCATCAGCGCCGCGGACGCGGCCAGCGATGCGACCACGTTGACCGAGCCCCAGCCATCGGGCTGGCTGCGGATCAGCCCGTAGACCAGTCCGGCCAGCGACAGGCTGAAGGTGGCAAAGCCGGGCCAGTCGGGCCGCGGCGCGTGCGGGAGCCTGGACTCCTGCACCCGCAGCAGCGTCACCGCGAGCGCCAGCGCGCCGACCGGCAGGTTGACGAAGAAGATCCAGCGCCATGAGAGGCCGCTGGTGAGCGCGCCACCCAGCACCGGTCCGACGGCGACGCCCACCCCGGTGGTTGCGCCGAACACCGCGAAGGCGACCCCCCGCTCCTTGGGGGGGAACGCCTGCGCCAAGAGCGCGAGCGCGGTCGCGAACATGATCGCCCCGCCGATCCCCTGAAAGCCGCGTGACAGGGTGAGCATCGTCGCGCTCTGGGCCACGCCGCAAAGCGCCGATCCGAGCGTGAAGATCACGATTCCCGTCGCGAACACCCGCCGGCGGCCGGCGAGGTCGGCGATCGAGCCCGCGGTCAAGAGCAGCGCCGCCAAAGTCAGCGCGTAGGCGTCGATCACCCACTGCAGGTCCGACAGGCTCGCCCTGAACGAGCGCTCGATCTGGGGCAGCGCGACGTTGACGACGGTGATGTCCAGCAGGAGCATCAGCACGCCGGTGCAGACCGCGATTAGCGTCCACCACTTACGATCCATCGCCGCCTCCGGTGTCGGTCGAGTTCCTGAGCAGGCGCTCAGGCTATCACGATTACTGAGTTCAGGCTCAAATATTTATGTCCGGCGCGGTGCGGATCTCTACGCTTACCCGCGCGATGACCGCCACCGACCAGCCGAGGCGCCGGGGCCGCCCGCCGTCGGGCGGCCGCGAGGCGATCCTCGACGCGACGCTCGCCCTGCTGCGGGAGGAGGGCGTTGCCAAGCTCACCAGCCGCGAGGTCGCCGCGCGCGCCGGGGTCTCCGACGCCAGCGTCTACTACCACTTCGGCGATCGCGAGGGGCTGCTGACGGCCGCCTTCGCACACGGGATGAAGCCGCTGCAGTTCGTCGGCCAGCCGGGCCCCGGGATGGGCCGCCGCGAGGTGCTGGCGAGGGCGTTCGCGTCGCTGGAGCGCTTCTTTGAGGACGTGCTGCCGGTGCTGCACGCGGCGCAGGCCGACGTCAGGCTGGGCGCCGCACTGGCCGAGTACGTCGCCGAGCACGATCTGGGCCCGCACAAGGGCGTCGCGGCGCTCGGCGCCTACATTCGGGCCGAGCAGCAGGCCGGCCGGGCGAACCCCGCCGTCGACGCCGACGCGGTCGCGCTGATCCTGATCGACGCCGCCTTCGGCCGCGCCAGCCGCCGGCTGATGCTCACCCCGCCGGCCCGGCGGGACGCTGGCGACCGGCTTCCATCCGCACAGCAGACGCTCGAGCTGATCGAGCGGCTCCTGGAGTGCGGCGGCTCGTAGCGCTCTGAGCCGCGGGCGCTCAGCGGCGCCCGCCCAGCGCGATCGCCCTGCGCACGATGCCCGCCAGCCTGCCGGGCGCCGGCCAGCCGGCGGCGTTGGGATCAAGGTAGTACAGGAAGCGGCCGCTGCCTGAGACCAGGACCAGCCACGGCTCGTCCTGAACCTGGTAGCCGTCGGCGACGCGTCCGCTCTGATCGATCGCCACCGGATAGGAGAGGCGGTATCGCAGGCGGTGCAGGAAGTGGCCGAGCGCCTCCGGCGACGGTTCGACGGTGCCCTCGTCGACCGCTGTCACCGTGGGCAGATGCCGGGCAATAGCCAGGGACTGGTAGCGGTCGAGCAGCCGCAGGCCGTAGGCGAGCCGGGACGTCCCGGCGGTCCAGGTGGCGAAGAACAGCAAAAGGCGGGGCGACCGGCCGAGCCCCAGGTGAACGGTTCCCCCGCCCGCGCGCGGCAGGGTGACGGGATCGCTCGGCGTAAGCAGCGAAGCGGCGGGGCTCGTGCCCACGCGCGGGTGGCCGGGCAGCAGTCGGGAGAGCTCCTGCGCGAGCACGTGAGCCTGCTCGTCGATCGCCGCGAAGGCCATCGCCGTCATGTAGCCGATCCTCAGCATCCCGCGCGGGTCGATCACGTAGAGCGCCGGCGTGTGGTCCACCTGCCCCGCGACGATCTGCGCCTCGATCCGGTATGCGCGCCAGACCCGCTCAAGCTCGGGCAGCGGGCCGGTGAGGAACCGCCACTGATGCAGCATCCCGTGGGCGATCGAGTAGGCGCGAACATCGCCGATCGTGGTCGCCGCCGGGTTGGCGTCGACTCCGATCAGCTGGACCCGGGAGCCGGCCGCCCCGAGCAGCTGCTTGGCGTCGATCATCGCGGCCGTGGTCAGCGGGCAGATCGTCGTGCAGCGCGAGTCCACGAACGCGAGCACCACCGCGCGGCCGCGGAACGAGCTCAGCGACACGCGCTGGCCGAACTGGTCGGTGAGGGTGAAGTCTGGGGCGGGGCCCGGGGGAGGCCCGACGGGCCCGGCGACCGGGCGCGCGGTCGCCGCGCGCGGCGTCGAATGCGACGCGGCCGAGGCCAGCAGCCCGGCCGCTGCGGCCAGCGCCGCGACGGCGAGCGCAAGTGCGGCGCCCGCGAATCGGAGCCTCCTCATCGAGCCTTCAAGCTACCAGCGATCCCCGCGGGCGAGGCGGCGTGGGCCGCGGCTCATCCGAGCGATCGCCGCCGCCCGGCGACGGCCGCGGGCGACGCCCGCACCGGACGGCGCCGTGCGACTACGCTCGGTACGCGATGAGGCCCCAGCAGTCGACGTTCGCCGCGCTCGGGCTCGCCGGGTCTGCGCTTGTGGCGCTGGCCGCGCCGCGGGCGCTGTCTGACCCGGTCGTGCGGTGGTGGTACTCGCCGGGGCTGGGCGTCGGGCGCGACGCCGCGGTGTGGATCGTCTACGCCGGCATGGCGATCATGTGCGCGGCCTGGTTGGGGCTCGGCCGCTCGCTGCCGTGCGCCCGGGCTCTGGTGGCGATCGCCGTGCTGTGGACCGCGCCGCTGGCCGTGGCGCCGCCGCTGTTCAGCCGCGACGTCTACAGCTACCTGGCGCAGGGCACGATCCTGCATCTGGGCCACAACCCCTACCACACGGCGCCGGCCGCGCTGGCGGCGCTGGGGCGCCCGCGCGTGCTCGCCGCCGTGTCGCCGTTCTGGCGTTCGACGACCGCCCCCTACGGCCCGCTGTTTCTGGGCGTCATCTCGCTGATCGCCGGCTGGACTGGCTCGCACCTGGTCGCCGGGGTGCTGCTGGTCCGCGCGCTCGAGCTGCTGGGCCTGGCGCTGCTTGCGCTGGCGCTTCCGGCGCTCGCCCGCGCGATGGGGTCCGACGGCGCGCGGGCGCTGTGGCTTGTGCTGCTGGGACCGCTGACGTTGCTTGCGCTGGTCGCCCCCGCCCACAACGACCTGCTGATGGCGGGCCTTGAGGCGGTCGGGCTTGCGTGCGCGCTGGCCGGGCTGCCGCTGCTGGGCGTCGCGCTCTGTGCGCTGGCGGCCACGGTCAAGCTGCCGGCGCTCGCGGGCGCGGCGTTCATCGCGGTGGCATGGTTGCGCGCCGAGCGCGGGCGCGGGGCGCGAGTGGGCCTGGCGCTGGGCTCGCTTGGGCTGGTCGCGGGCGTCCTGGGCACCGTCACGCTCGCGACCGGGGTGGGCAGCGCGTGGGTGTCGTCGTCGCTGTTCTCCACCCCGGCGCGGGTGCGACTGGCGATCACGCCGGCCACCGCCGTCGGATACACGGCCGCCTGGCTGCTGCGCGGCCTGGGTGTCGCCGTCAACGGACGGGCGCTTGAGGGGGTGCTCGCCGTGGTGGCGGCCGCCGCCGCCGCCGCGGCCGGCGCCGCGCTGCTGTGGCGGGTGCGTCCGGTGACCGTCGCGCGGTCGCTGGCGATATTCCTGATGCTCGCCGCCGTGTGCGGACCGGCGGCCTGGCCCTGGTATCTGATCTGGGGGCTCGTGGCGCTGGCGGCGACCAGACCGGGGCAGCGCGGATGGGCGCTCCCCTGCGCGCTCGCCGCCGCCTCGCTGCTGGTCAAGCCCGACGGGATCCTCGCGCTGCCGCTCGGCTTCGCCCCCGCCGTGCTGGCCGTCTACCTGGTCGCCGCGGCCCTGGTGGCCAGGGCGGCCACGCGGCGCGCGGGCGTCCCGCGCTCGGCGCCCACCGCCGGCCAGGACGCGCTCAACGCGCACGCGGGGGGCCTGGCATGACCGCCGTCGATATCCGGCCGCGGTCCCGGCCGCGCGGCCGGCCGCCGCGGCCCAGCGGGCGAGCCCTCCCCGGCTGGGCCGTGCTCGCGCTGGCCCCGGCGCTCGCCGCGGCGCTGTCGCTGTATGAGATCACCGCGCGCAGCCTCTCCTTCGACGAGGGGGCGACCGTGGCGATCGTCTCCCAGCACGGCCGCGCGCTGCTTGATGCGATCGCCCACGACGGCGGCAACATGTCCGGCTGGTATCTGCTGCTGCACGTCCTCACCGGCGCCTTCGGCGACGGGCTGGCGGTGCTGAGGCTGCCCTCGGCGATCGCCGCGGTCGCGGCGGTGGCTCTGATCGGCGCGATCGCCGACCGGCTGTTCGGCCGCCGCGCGGCGGTCGGCGCCGGGCTGCTGGCGGCCGTCAGCCTCCCGCTCGTTTACTGGGCGCAGACCGCCCGGGGCTACGCCGGCATGGTCGCCTTCTCCTGCGCCGCGATGCTCGCGTTCGTGCGCATGGTGGACCCGCGCGCGGGCGAGCGCCCGGGCCGCGGCAGCTGGCTGGCGTACGTGGCGGCGCTCACGGCGGCCATGTACTGCAGCTTCGTGGCCGTCCTGGTGCTCGCCGCGCAGCTGCCGGCGCTCGCGCGCCGCCGGGACGCCCGGCGGCGGGTGGCCTGGGCGCTGGTGGTCACGGCGGTTCTGTGCGCGCCGCTCGCGGTGCTCGCTGTCCACCGCGGCTCGGGCCAGCTGTTCTGGGTTCCAAGGCCCGACAGCGAGGTGGAGACGCAGGTGCTCCAGTCGCTGACCTCGGCCGGCCTGTCGCCGGTCTTCCACCATCACCCCGGGACCTACGTGCTCATGTGGGCCACGGTGGCGGCGGTCGCAGCCGCCGCGGTGCATGAGCTGGCGCGCGCGCGCCGGGGCCACGGCAGCTGGGGCGCTGGCCTGGCGCTCGCCTGGGCGGTCGTCCCGCCCGCGCTGACGTTCGGCTGGTCGTTCGTCGGCCAGCCGATCTTCGTGCCGCGCAACCTGCTGGCGTGCACCCCGGCGCTGGCGCTCGTGCTGGCGCCGCCGCTGATGGGCATCGGCGAGGCCGCGAGGAGCGCCGCCGGACGTGGCCGGTGGCGCTCCTCGGCGACCGCCCGCCGAGCGGTGGCGATCGCCGGGCCGGCGCTCGTGGCGATCCTGATCGCCGCGCGCTCGCTGCCGCTGGCGGCCTCCTACGGCGTCTCGCCCGAGCCGTGGAACGCCGTGACCCGGAGCGTCCTCGCCGCCGCGCGGCCCGGGGACTGCATCGCCTTCTACCCGCAGGACGCTCGCATGGCATTCGCCTACTACGCTGGCAGCGATCCCCGCGCTCCGCGCTCGATCCTCCCGCCCGTCCGGTGGGGGGTGGTCCGGCCCTACGTGGAGTCCTATGAGACGCTGTCGGCGGCGGCGCTGGCGCGCGCGGCGGCGGGCTGCCGCAGGATGTGGTTTGTCACAAGCCACGAGGGCCAGGCCAACGGGCCGCCGGCTTCACGCGCCCACCGGGCCCGCTGGTACGCGCTGCGCGCGGAGCTAGAGCGGCGGTTCGGATACGCGCCGGTGCGCGTGTTCGGCTACGCGAGCAGGATTCACGTCCAGCTCATGGGCGGCGCGGCATGATCGGCCCCGAGCCAGGTTGGCCACGCAGGGATCGGCCGGCGCGGGTTCGGCCGCCTCGTCGCAGGGACGGCCCCGGCGTGCGTCGGACCCGCGTGCACCGGGGATTGGGGCCGTGGCGCTCGCTCGCGCTCCTCGCGCAGACCGCCCACGAGCTTGCGGCGGGCCGGCGAGCGGCGCGCCCGGTCACGGCGCGCGAGCCTGGGGCGGGCCGCCGAGCGGCGTGCCCGGTCACGGCGCGCGAGCTTGGGGCGGGCCGGCGAGCGGCGCGCCCGGCGACGGCGCTCAGGGGCGCAGGGTCAGCCCGAAGAAGGTGAGCAGGCTGAGGCCCACGAGCAGCACCCCGTTGATCCAGGCCAGCGCCTCAAACCAGCCGCCTCGCACGTAGCGCGCCGCGCACACCAGCGCCGGGAAGGCGGTCAGCAGCATGCGCGGGTTGGGTGGCACCATCGAGGAGGTGTAGGCGAAGAACGCGACCGCCGCCGACCAGGCGATCGCCGGCGCCGACAGCTCGCGCCGGGCACGCCAGACGAGCACGAGCAGCACCGTCAGGATCACCGCGCCGATCAGCCCGACGGGCAGGTTGAGGTCGATCGTGGGGGTGTCGAAGTGCGAGAAGGAGATCTCGCGCGCCAGCTTGGTGGCGTCGTGCCAGAGCGCGAACACGGACGTGCTCTCGCTCCAGCCGTGGTGCTGGGCCAGGTAGTTGGCAAACGGCGAGCCGGTGTGCGCCCACAGGTAGCCCATGAACGCCGCCGCGCCGCTCACCGACAGCGCCGGCGCGACGAGGCTTCTGAGCGCCTCGCGCCGCGGCCCCAGGCGTCTGATCTCAAGCAGCGCGGCCACCAGGCAGACGGGCCCGATCGCCAGCGCCACGGGCTGCACCGCAGTGGCAAAGCCGGCGAGCACGCCCGCAAGCAGCCACCGCCGGCGCTCGAGCGCGTACAGGCAGCCGGCCACCAGCGGCAGCATCACGCCCTCCGAGTAGACCATCGTGAACACGACCGAGCCCGGGAACAGCACGAACAGCACCGTCGCGCGGCGCGCCGTCTCCCGGTCCCACCAGCCCTCGGCCAGCCGGTGCACCAGCACCGTGGCGATCAGCCCGCCGATGCTTGAGATCAGCGCCCCAGCGAGCGTTGCCGACAGCTGTGGCTGGGTCGGGAAGATCAGCAGGAAGACGTGCTCCAGCGGCCAGATCGTCAGCGGGAACAGGGGGAAGAAGCCCAGCGTCGTCTGCCCGTATGAGACATACGCCGGATAGCCCTTGTTCGCGAGCTCCCGGTACCACATGCCGTCCCAGTTGGCGAGCTCGTTCTGGAAGGGCGCGTTGCCGAAGCGGCTCTGGATGAAGGCGGCCGTCAGCAGCGCCACGTGCGCGGCCACGTAGATCACGCAGATCCACAGAAGCTCGCGCCGCCCCTCAACCGACAACCTCGGCCGCACGCGCGCCGCAGGCCGCCTGCGCGCGCGCACGGCGCCGGGCAGGGCCACGGCGCCGGGCGCGGGCAGCGTCCCCGTGCCAGCCGCGGGCAGCGTCCCGGCGCCGGCCGCCGTCAGCGCCACGGCCCCGGACCCGGCGACCGGCGGCTCGGCGATCGGCTCCTCGGATGCGCCGTCGAGCCCCGCGGGCGTCGCGGCGACCGCGACCGGCTCCGCCTCCCCGGAGCCGCTGAAGTCCTCAAACGGTTCCAGTTGCTCCGGTGCTGTCTCCACGGCGCGCGAGTGTAGGAGGGGTGGGGTAAGGACGGTGTATGCGGCCGAAGCGGCGCTTCCCTGCCGCGCCCGGTGCCTGCTGGGCGCTCGGCGGATGCTATCCGCCGCTCGGCGGGGCCTCGGGCCGCCGCGCGCCCGCTGCGTCGGCGATCGCCGCGGCCACGATCGCGGGCTCGCGCTGGGGAAGCAGATGGCCGGCGCGGGGGAGGATCTCAAGCCGCGCGCCGGGGATCACGGCCGCGAGCGAGCGCACGGCGGCCGGGGGCACGATCCTGTCGCGCGCGCCGGCGAGGATCGTGGTGGGTGCGCGGATCGAGGGGAGCATCCGCTCGAGCGCCGGCAGCTCGGCGACCAACGCGCGCTGCTCGCAAGCGTTTGCCAGCCACGCGGACGGCCGTCGCACCGCGCGCCCGGCGGCGGCCAGGTAGGCGCTGTCGACGCCTCGCGCGCTTGCCAGACGCCGGCGCACGCCGCCGCTTGCAAGGCCAAGGCCCACCCCGCCGAGCACCAGGGCGCTTAGGCACTCGCCGACCAGCGGCAGCGCAAGCAGCCGGTCGGCCGCCGACAGCGACTGCAGGTTGGCGGCCGGAGCCAGGAGCACGAGCGCGCTCACGCGCTGCGGGTGGGTGGCGGCAAGCCAGGCCGCCACCGCGCCGCCGAAGCTGTGCCCAACCAGGACCGCGCGCCCGACGCCACGCGCATCAAGCGTGCGCAGCGCGGCCCGCGCGTTGCCGTCAAGCCCGGTGGGCGCCTCGCGGTGCCCTGAGCCGGGCCGATCCGCGCGGCGGTCGTCCCAGCCGAGGCGGTCTGTGCGGCGGTCGTCCCAGCCGAGGCGGTCTGTGCGGCGGTCGTCCCAGCCGAGGCGGTCTGTGCGGCGGTCGTCCCAGCCGAGGCGGTCTGTGCGCCGGTCGCCCCAGCCCGGACGGTCCGCCACGATCGCGGCAAGCGAGCCATCCAGCCGCTCGCACACCGCCCGCCAGTCGAACGCCCCGCCCGGCTGGCCGTGCAGCAGGAGGACCGCGTCGCTCAGGGCGCGGCGCCCGGTGGGGTGCCCCGCGGGTTGTCCCCCACCGCGCGGCCGTCGCGTCCCACGTAGCCGTCCTTGCCGCCGGCGACCAGCACGACCGCCTCGCCGTCGCCGACGTTGCGCATCCCGCGGTGG
>Ga0209061_1000583_pt1 | contig 84773 bp, 71 predicted proteins | sample Coa_R1_10_FD_187157 | JGI IMG/M metagenome (GOLD analysis project Ga0209061, IMG submission 187157) | Surface soil microbial communities from Centralia Pennsylvania, which are recovering from an underground coalmine fire - Coalmine... | ecosystem: Environmental > Terrestrial > Soil >...
GGGAGAGGGACACCTCCGCCACCAACGGTTCGTGAGTGGGAGACCGCAGAGGCGACCGGCGATGAGCGCCAGGAGAGATCGCCGTCTTGGGGGGTGGGCTGGTCGCGCCCTCAGCGTGAGATCGGTGGTCTGTGACGGGTTGGGTCAGAGCATCAGAGAAGACGTCCCGCACTCGAGGCATCTCCGCTGGAGCCCTGATCGCAGCCCCGCGAGTGCCACGATCGGTTGGGCGTGACGTTCGGCGAAGCGGGCGTTGAGCGCCTGACATCGAGGCGCTTTGTAAGAAGGGCCGAGACCTCGGGCCGATGCTCGCGCCCTGGTGGTCGCTATGGGGCACGTCCGGTTCAGAGGGTACACATGGATGGAAGTCGTGATGAGGGTATGGTCTGGCGCATGTCTCGTGGTCCGGGCCGGACGCTCTTCACCGATGTCCGGCTCTTCGATGAGCTCGACTCGACCAACGACTGGCTCCTCGGCGAAGCGCGCCGCGGGGCGCCGGAGGGATTGGTCGTCGTGACCCTCCATCAGCGAGCCGGACGAGGGAGGCTGGGGCGCCGTTGGGAGGCGCAACCTGGATCGAGCCTGTTGATGTCGGCCCTGATGCGTCCCGTCCTGGCACCTGGCGATCTCCACCTCGTCACAGCGCTCGCGGCACTGGCCGCAGTCGCGGCTTGCACCGAGCACGGCGGGGTCGAGGTAGGGATCAAGTGGCCGAACGACCTCGTGGTAAATGATCGCAAGCTGGGGGGGATCCTCGCGGAGGCTGAACCTTCGGGTCCCGAAGGTCCGCCGGGGTCCACGATCGTCGTTGTCGGGATCGGCATCAACGTGCGGTGGCCCGGTCCCGCCGCAGACGAGGTGGGCGCGACGTTCCTCGAAGAGGCGGGACGCGTCGAGGTCGATCGTGACGCGCTCCTCGAGACGCTGCTCGACGAGATGGCCCGGAGGCGGCCGCAGCTTGACGATCCTGTCGGGCGGAGAGCGCTCGCCGCGGACTTCGCGGCCCATTGCACCACGATCGGGCGTGAGGTGCGCGTCGTGCTGCCGCAGGAGACCTTCACCGGTCGAGCTACGGGCCTCACCGAATCGGGTGCGTTGCGGGTGGTCGTCGCGGGGAGCGAGCGAACGGTGACGGCCGGGGATGTCGTCCATGTTCGCTGAAGGCATGAGGTGTGCCCTCTCCCCTCGTCATTCTCTTGCGCAGAGCCGTCACCGATAGGCTGCCCCACGTGCGGCTGTTGGTGACCGGTGGCGCCGGGTTCATCGGCTCGAGCTTCGTTCGCTACTGGACCAACCAGCATCCCGATGATGTTGTCGTCGTCTACGACGTGCTCACGTACGCCGGCAACAGGGCAAACCTGGAGTCGGTGGAGGATCGCGTCGAGTTCATCCGGGCCGACGTCTGCGACCTCGATGCTGCGCAAACGGCGATCACTGAGCACCGGATCGATGTGGTCGTGCACTTCGCCGCGGAGTCCCACAACAGTCTGGCCGCCGTCGATCCGGCTCGGTTCTTCCGAACGAACGTGCTCGGCACCCAGACCATGCTCGAAGCCGCTCGCCGTTGCGGTTGTCAACGCTTCCATCACATCTCCACCTGCGAGGTCTACGGCGACCTCCCACTCGACAGCCGTGAGGCATTCCGAGAGGACAGCCCTTACCGGCCGAGAACTCCGTACAACGCGTCGAAGGCAGCTGCCGATCATGCGGTTCGCGCCTACTTCGAGACCTTCGGCGTCCCGGCGACCATCTCGAATGCCTGCAACAACTACGGGCCGTACCAATTCCCCGAGAAGGTCGTCCCGCTCTTCATCACCCGCGCGCTCCAGGACCGACCCCTACCGCTGTATGCGTCGATCGGTCATCGACGCGAGTGGCTCCACGTTGACGACCACTGCCGAGCGATCGAGGCGGTGCTGCTGCGCGGGGTGGTCGGGGAGACCTACAACGTGGGCAGCGGGGTCGAGCTCACGATCGATCAACTTGCCGACCTGATCCTCGCGGCGCTGGGGAAGCCGGCGAGCTTGAAGGAGATCGTGGCGGACCGGCCGGGTCACGACCGGCGTTACCTGCTTGACTCCTCGAAGATCCGTCACGAGCTCGGCTGGGAGCCCCAGATCGCCCTGACCGAGGGCTTGCGTGCGACCGCGGCCTGGTATGCGCGCAATCCCACCTGGTGGGCACCCCTTTTGGAGAGAGCGCTCGTCGACGAGGAGCGATGGGCTGAGCTGCTCGAGAGCCGCAGCTGACGGCCTTGGCGCAATGAAGGTATTGCTGACCGGAGGGCGGGGACAGCTGGGCCGCGATATCGCGCTGGCCCTGTCCGGTCGGATCCCCCCTGGTGGGACACGGGCGAGCCTCCATCGCCCACCAGGGCTCGATCGACAAACGGGGGTGGAGCTCGTGGCGCCTGACCACGCGACGATGCCCGTCGACAACCGGCTGGCGGTCCTGACCCTCGTGAGCGAGCTGCGCCCGGACGTGATCATCCATTCCGCGGCGATGACCGCGGTCGATGCGTGCGAGAGCGCTCCCGATACGGCGTTCCAGGTCAATGCCCTGGGCACCCGCCATCTCGCCGAGGCGGCGTCGCGGGTCGGCGCGCACCTTGTGTACATCTCCACCGATTATGTCTTCGACGGGCGCTCCCGGCGTCCCTACCGCGAATGGGACGATCCTGGCCCCCTCTCCGTCTACGGTCGTTCGAAGCTTGCTGGGGAGCGGGAGTGTCCGTTCGGGGCGACGATCGTGCGCACGGCATGGCTGGCCGGGGTGTCCGGAGCCAACCTGGTGAAGGCAACCTTGGAACAGGGGACCGGGTCCACGCCGCTGCGCTTCGTCGACGATCAGCGCGGGTCGCCGACCTTCACTGCCGACCTCGCGCCGGCGGTCTGCACCCTGGCACTGGAGCGACTGCCAGGGGTTTTCCACGTGACCAACGGCGGCGAGGCGACGAGGTTCGAGGTTGCTCGGGAGACGCTCGCGCTCAGTGGTGGCGATCCCGACCGTGTGGTGCCCATCACGACGGCCGAGCTCGACCCTCCACGCGCGGCGCAAAGACCGGAGTACTCGGTCCTCGACAACGCGGCACTGCGGCTCTCGGGTCTTCCGCTGCTCCCCGACTGGCACGAAGGCCTCGAGCGCCTGATCGCTGCGCTGGGATCTCCGAGTGTGGAAGGCGGCACTCGGTGAAGGCGGGTCGCGGCGTTTCCCGTCGCACTGGCGCGGGGGGCGCATCCGCGCCGCGGGTCCCAGTCGACGGTCGGGCGTCCACTGCCTTGGCAGTGGGGGAGGTCGCGGCCGTGGTCGTCGACTACGAGACCGGGCGGGTGCTGGCGGATTGCGTGCGCTCGGTGCTCGCCGAAGGCGTTGGCCAGGTCGTCGTCGTCGAGAACGGAGCACCTGGTTCCAGCCGGGAAGCGCTCACCGACCTGGGCGACGCCGAGGCACGCGACGTCGGGCTCGGTGGTTCCGGGCATGCTCGCCTCGAGGCGGCAAGGCGATTGGCCATCGTTTCTCCAGGGCGCAACCTCGGCTTTGGGGCTGGAGCCAACCGCGGGGTAGCGGCTTCTCGATGCGGCGACTTCGTGCTCGTCTGCAACCCTGACGTGCGGTTGCACCCCGGAGCGGTCGCCGCGCTCGTCGCAGCGCTCGCACGGCACCCCGAGTGGGCGATCGTCGGCCCCCGGATCCTGACCGTCGAAGGGGATCCGTATCCTTCCGCTCGGCGCTTCCCCTCGGCCATCGATGCGGCAGGCCACGCACTGTTGGGGATCGTGCACCCAACCAATCGCTTCACCCGCCGTTACCGCACGCCGGAGTTGGCGAGCTCGGGAGTCGCCACCGTGGACTGGGTGTCCGGCGCGTGCTTCTTGGTCCGCAGGGCGGTCTTCGAGGAGCTCGGGGGTTTCGACGAGCGCTACTTCATGTTCGCCGAGGACCTGGACCTCTGTTGGCGAGCGAGGCAAGCAGGGTGGGGGGTGGGATTCGAGCCTGCGGCTGTGGTGACCCATATCGGAGGTGTCGCGCGCCGACGCAACCCCTACCGGATGGAGGTGGCGCACCACCGCTCTGCCCTTCGTTTCGCCGTGCGGACCTCGACCGGTTGGCGCCGGCTGTTGCTCCCCTTTGCCCTGTTGGTCCTGGGCGCTCGCTTGGTCCTCGCCTGTGTGCGCATCGCAACGGGTCGCCCGGTCTGAGCCGAAGTCAGCGTGTCGCGTTTCGTACGCAGGGCGCGTCCTTGCGTTCGTCGGCGCGGACTATGGTTCCTTTTCGGCTGCGCACGGGTCTGTGGTTGAAAGTCGAAGCCAGTCGCAGGCGAAACGACCCACGTAAGGCAACATCTGGTTGCTGATCATGGTGCGACTTAGATGTAAGACCTGCCTGCCTGCTTCCGATGAGCGGGAACGGGCAGCGACGAGGGGAAACGGCCGGTTGTCGCGCTGCAGGGTCACCTGACCACCGGCGCGAGGCCGTCAACCTTGCTGCAGGCGGGTGTGGGGCCAAAGACCAGGTCAGCCGTGCGCAGCCCCGGTGCTGGCCTCCGAGGACGGGCCAGGCTGGGCATCCCGACCGGTAGGATCGTGTAGTCATGAGCGTGCTCACCAAGGTCCTTCGCGCCGGTGAAGGCAAGAAGGTCCGCCGCCTCTCGGAGCTCGTGCCGCTGATCAACGACCTCGAGCCCGAGATGGAGGCACTGAGCGACGAGGACCTCCAGCACAAGACGGTCGAGTTCCGACAGCGCATCGACCAGGGCGAAGAGCTCGAAGACCTCTTGATCGAGGCGTTCGCGGTCGTGCGCGAGGCCGCGTGGCGCGTCCTCGGGCAGCGCCCTTTCGACGTCCAGCTCATGGGCGCGATGGCCCTCCACTTCGGCTGGATCGCCGAGATGAAGACGGGCGAGGGCAAGACGCTGGTATCGACGATGCCCGTGTACCTCAATGCCCTCGCAGGTCGCGGGGTCCATGTCGTCACCGTGAACGATTACTTGGCGGTGCGGGACTCGAACTGGATGGGTCAGGTCTACCGGTGGCTCGGTCTCACCGTCGGGCGGATCGGGCCGGACATCGTCGACACCAGCCTCAAGCGTGCCGCCTACGCAGCCGACGTGACGTACGGGACGAACACCGAATTCGGCTTCGACTACCTGCGCGACAACATGGCTCGTTCGCGCGACGCGATGGTCCAACGCGGCCACCATTACGCGATCGTCGACGAGGTCGATTCGATCCTCATCGACGAGGCTCGTACACCGTTGATCATCTCTGGCCCCGCCGACGAAGCCGCTCGCCTCTACTACCAGTTCGCCAGTATCGCCAGGACCTTGGTTCGCGACATCGACTACGAGGTCGACGAGGAGAAGAAGACCGTCGTGCCGCTCGAGAGCGGGATCGAAAAGGTCGAGAAAGCCATCGGTCTCAACAACCTCTACGACGCCGTCGCGGTCAACTACGTGCACCAGCTGATCCAGGCGCTGCGAGCCAAGGAGCTCTACGTCCGCGACCGCGACTACCTCGTGCAGGGCGGCGAGGTGAAGATCATCGATGAGTTCACGGGTCGCACCCTCGAGGGTCGGCGATGGTCCGACGGGCTCCACCAGGCGATCGAAGCGAAGGAGCGAGTCCGCATCCGCGAGGAGAACCACACCTGGGCGACGATCACGCTCCAGAACTATTTCCGCCTCTACGACAAGCTTGCCGGGATGACCGGCACGGCCGAGACCGAGGCGAGCGAGTTCGCCAACACCTATGGCCTCTCGGTCGTGCCGATCCCCACCAACAAGCCGATGATCCGCATCGACAAGCCCGATCTCGTCTTCAAAACCGAGGCGGCCAAGTTCAACGCGGTGGTTGAGGACATCGCCCAACGCCATCAGCGGGGCCAACCCGTGCTCGTCGGCACGGCTTCGGTCGCCAAGTCGGAGCTGCTGTCGAGCTTGCTGCAGCGGCGCGGGATCCCTCACCAGGTCTTGAATGCCAAACAGCACTTCCGGGAGGCCGAGATCGTCGCCCAGGCCGGTCGGCCCGGCGCCGTCACCGTGGCCACGAACATGGCGGGGCGCGGGGTCGACATCATCCTGGGAGGCAATCCCGAGCTGTTGGCACGCCAGGAGGCGCAGGCACTGGGCCTCGACCTGGAGACCGAGGAAGGCCGCGCGGAGTTCGAGCGGATCAAAAAAGAGTTCGAGCAACGTTGCGCCGAGGACGGCGACAGGGTCCGCGAGCTCGGCGGGCTCTACGTGCTCGGCAGCGAGCGCCACGAGAGCCGGCGGATCGACAACCAGCTGCGAGGACGTTCGGGACGCCAAGGGGATCCCGGGGAGAGCCGATTCTTCCTGAGCCTCGAGGACGACTTGATGCGGCTGTTCGCGACGGGCGCGATGAACTGGGTGATGAATCGAGCACTGCCCGAGGACGTCCCGATCGAAGCGAAGATGGTCACCAAGGCGATCGAACGCGCGCAGAACACCGTCGAGGGCCGCAACTCCGAGCAGCGCAAGGAAGTCCTCAAGTACGACGAGGTCATGAACGAGCAGCGCAAGGTCATCTATGCGCGCCGGATGCAGATCATCGACGGCGAGGACTTGCACGAGCACACTCGGGAGCTGATCGAGAACACCGTGGAAACCCTGGTGCGCGAGGCGTGTCCCAGTGACTATCCCGAGGAGTGGGACCTCGAACGACTGGTCACAGAGCTCACGCAGTACTACCCGACGCAGTTCAGCCCCGAGGACCTTGCACAGGGAACCAGCGTTGCCCAGTTGATCGACAGCATCCTCGACGAGGCCCTGACCTACTACGAGGAGCGTTCGGCGGCGATGCCCGGTGGTGAGGAGACTGCGCGCCAGATCGAACGCGAGGTGATGCTCCAGATCATCGACCAGCGATGGCGCGATCACCTCGCAGAGATGGACTACCTGCGCGAAGGCATCAACCTGCGGGCGATGGGCCAGCAGGACCCGCTCGTGGCGTGGCAACGCGAGGGGTACTCGATGTTCGGGCAGCTCATGGATGCCATCGATGACGACTACCTGCGCTACGTCCTCCATGTCGAGGCCTTCGCTGCCCCATCGGCCGAGCCGGATCTCGCGCGCGCGGTTTACGAGGCTGCCGATGATCCGGTTGCCGGCACATTTGCATTGGCTGCACAGCTGCAGGCCGATCGCGGCATGATGGTCGACCAATCCTCGATGTACGTGCAGAGTGCGGCTGGCAACGGCGTCTCGACGCTGCCCCTCCAGAGGGTGCAGGGCGACGCCGATGGGTCACGCCGCGGGGCAAGCCAGGTCCCTCAGCGAGGTCCCTCTCGACCCGCTCCAGGGGTAGCGACCCCAGGCGGCCAGCGCCAGGGCCAACGGCCCGCTTCTGCACCGGGGCAGGCAACCGCCGCTCCAAGGGCCGGGAGCGCCCACCAGAAGCTGGGACGGAACGATCCTTGCTGGTGCGGGAGCGGCAGAAAGTTCAAGTTGTGCCATGGCGCTACCTAATGGTGAGCGCGGCGGTGAACGGCGCGACTTTCGGACCGAGCTCGCAGAGCTGACGAAGAGGCTGGACGAAGCTGAGCGCTACCTCCAGATCGAGTCGCGGCGCGCCCAGCGCCAGGAGCTCGAACAGGAGGCGGCCCGTCCGGACCTGTGGGACGACCCGGCGCGAGCGAGGACCGTGACGACCGAGCTCGGCCGGGTCAGCGACGACATCGCGCGTTTCGATGACCTCGTTGCCGCCCTCGAAGACGCTCGCGTGCTCGACGAGCTGGTCGAGGAGGCAGACCGTTCCGGTGCACCAGAGGAAGCCCTCGAGGAGGAGCTCGGGCATGCGGTCGACGACCTTCATCGCCGCATCGCACAGTTGGAGCTGCAATCGTTGCTCTCGGGCGAGTACGACGACCGCGACGCCGTGGCCGAGATCCATGCTGGCGCTGGCGGCACGGATGCGCAGGATTGGGCCGAGATGCTGCTACGGATGTACGAGCGATGGGCCGAGCGACGCGGCTTCTCGGTGGAGCTCGACGAGGTCACCCCTGGAGGGGAAGCCGGCATCCTGTCGGCAACGTTCATTGTGCGGGGGCGCTTTGCCTACGGACTGCTGGCTGCTGAACGCGGCGTCCACCGCCTCGTGCGAATATCGCCCTTCGACGCCCAGCATCGTCGTCACACTAGTTTCGCTTCCTTCGACGTGATTCCGTTCCTCGAGGATGTCGGTGATGAGGTCGAGATCGACGAGAAGGACCTTCGGATCGATACGTATCGCTCTTCGGGTGCGGGCGGGCAACACGTCAACAAGACTGATTCCGCTGTGCGGATCACGCACCTTCCGACGGGGTTGGTCGTCTCGTGCCAGAACGAGCGCAGCCAGCACCAGAACAAAGCCAGGGCCATGCAGATCCTTGCGGCGAAACTCGCCGAGCGCAACAGGCAGGAACGCCGTGCGGAGCTCGAGTCGCTGTCGGGGGAGCGGGCCGAAGCCGCGTGGGGGAACCAGATTCGGTCCTATGTGCTCGCCCCGTACCAGATCGTCAAGGACGTGCGCACGAATCTCGAGACCGGCAACGTCGACGCCGTGCTCGACGGCGACCTTGATCGCTTCATGGAGGCAGAGCTGCGCCGTCGGCGTTCAGCCGCAACTGCGACCGCTTGATCTCGAAACCACCAAATTGGCCCAAGATCGCAGGCCCGACGGCTTTTTGGGTGCGATCACATGAGCGTTCCTGCGAAGGGCGCGGAAATTCGCTAATCTGTGGCTCACCCGCGACGACGCTTGGGTGACCCGCGAGGTTTCGAATCCACAAGTTTTCCAAGTATCCAATGAACGAATGGTGCTGGTAGCCCTGATCGCATGATCCGTTTCAGTTCGGTCACGAAGACCTACAAGAACTCGACGGTCGCGTTGCGCGATGTCTCCCTTGACATCGAAAAAGGGGAGTTCGTCTTCCTGGTCGGCCCATCCGGATCAGGCAAGACGACGTTCATCAGGCTCCTGCTTCGTGAGGAGCTCCCAGATCGCGGGAAGATCTGGGAGGCCGGACGCGAGATCGTCCACCTTCCCAGCTGGCGGGTCCCGTATCTCCGCCGCAACATCGGGTGTGTCTTCCAGGATTTCCGCCTCCTTCCCAACAAGACGGTCTTCCAGAACGTGGCGTTCGCACTGGAAGTGATCGGACGACCCAAGCACGTGGTCAATGCACAGGTTCCCCAGGTTCTCGAGCTGGTTGGCTTGAGCAAGAAACACGACAACCTGCCGAGCGAGCTCTCGGGTGGAGAGCAGCAACGGGTCGCCATCGCGCGGGCCTTCGTCAACCGGCCATTGATCCTCCTCGCGGACGAGCCAACCGGCAACCTCGACCCCGCGACCAGTCAAGGGATCATGCAGCTCCTCGATCGGATCAATCGCACGGGGACCACGGTGGTGGTTGCCACCCATGACGCAGCATTGGTCGACTGGATGCGCCGCCGCGTGGTCGAGCTCGATCAGGGTGTGATCGTGCGAGACCAGTCGCGAGGCGTTTACGGCATCGATCCGGTCACTGGTCCGATCCCCAGGACGACCGGACCCGTTCCGAGGACTCGGGTCGCGGCGCGAGGGCGCTGAGCACGAGGGGTTTTCGCAGTGCCAATCAAAGCCGACTACGTCGCACGGGAAACGGCAACTAACCTCTGGCGGAACCGGTTGATGACGATCGCCGCGGTGCTGACGGTCACCGTGTCGTTGGCACTCGTCGGCGCGGCACTCCTGTTGCGCCAGGGGGCAGCCAATGCCGAAGCGTACTGGCAGCGCGGCGTCCAGGTCACGGTGTGGATGAACGCCAACGCCAGTGCAAGCGAGATCCACGCAGTCAAGATGCAGCTTGCGGAGTATCCCTACGTCCACGGGTGCTTCTACCGCACGAGAGCCCAGGACTACCAAGAGGCTCAGCATCTCTTGGCGGCAGATGTGGCGAGCGCCCTGTCGCCCTCCACGACGCCATCGTCGTTCCGGTGCATCCCCAATCGACCGCAGGACGCCAACAGCGTCTTCCAGCGCTTCGAAGGGCAGCCGGGCGTGGCCAAGGTGACGGCGCCACTGCAGCAGATCCACACGATGGAGGAGACCATCACGGTGTTGCAGTGGGTCTTCGTCGCCGTGGCCCTCGTGCTCCTGCTGTCGGCCGCGGTCCTGATCTTGAACACGATCCGGATGGCCATCTATGCGCGCCGCCGCGAGGTCTCGGTGATGAAGCTCGTGGGAGCGACGAACTGGTTCATTCGGCTCCCCTTCATGTCCGAAGGGCTCGTCCAGGGGCTCGTCGGTTCATTGTTCGCCGCAGCGGTGGTGTTCGGGCTGCACGCGGTCTTGAACGCCATTGGGAACCCCAACAACCCCGGATCGGTCCTCACGCAGATGCGCCTCTCGGGTTGGGAGGTCTTCGGCACCGAGGCGGTCGTGGTCTGCATCGGCATGCTCATCGGTTCTGCCGGCTCGGCGATCGCTATCCGTCGGTTCCTCGACGTCTGAGGTCACGCTCGGCGACAGCTGAGCCAGTCCTCTTGGCGCGAACACCGTTGTGGTACCCGGCAGGACCCGGTCCGATGATCTGAGCCCATGGCTTCGCATCGTCCGACCGTTCCCTGTTATGGGCGTGGCTGACGCTGCGACGCAGGCATCGGCCTGGCGGCTGCTGGAGTATCCACCGTTCGAGGCTTGCCAACGCGTAGCGTTGTCAGCCAGCGCGGAGCTCTGTGCGCGTCCAGGGAGCAGGGTGATTTCCCGCCCGTCACGACAGCGAGTTCGACCAGTCGTAGGGATTCGAAGGGAATTCAGCAGAAGGGAGCACAATGGTGAGAGGGCGACTGTCTGGCATTGCGCGGTGCCTCCTGGCGACCGCCGCCGGCGCCTTGGCCTTCGGTGGTGTGGGGTTGCTGTCGAGCGGGACGGCGAACGCGGCGACCGACACGGCGATGGAGAACCTTTCCGGGTGGGCGATCTCGCCTTCCCAGGCTCCGGTGATCGCGCAAGGGACGAGCAGTGGTGCCGGCGCCAACCTCTCGTTCACCATGCCCAACACCTTCGCCAGCGGTGACACCATCGTGCTCCAAGTCCAACCGCATGCGAGCGCGAACTGCGCGACAACCAACGACTTCGTCGGCTTCGCCGGAATCCCCACCGTGAGCGCGGTCCGAACATCGGGCTCCAACGCGAGCGACACGACGCCGAGCTTCGCCACGCCAGTCCTCGCCAGCTCAGGCGCATGCACCAGCGCAACGGTGGAGGACAAGTTGACCCTGAGCATCACGAACACCGCCACGGGCACCTCCACCGACGTGTACACCGTCACGCTGAGCGGGATCACCTACGACGTGGGCAGTGCGGCAGATTTCGGCACCGTGGACCTCGCGGTGTCGGCGACGCCGGGAACGGGGAGCCCGACCACGCAGTACTTCGTGCTCAATCCACCGAACACCACGTGCACAGCAACCTGCGGGACCCTTTCGCCCCCGAGCAACGCCGTCGTCGGGGCGAACGCCTCCGCCACAGGCAACAACCCGGCGGTCGTGATCAACAGCAGTCTGAGCGCGACCCATTCGGGGTCGGTGAGCAACATCTCGGTGACCGAAGGGGCTGCTGGTGTCGTGACCGGTTCCATCTGCATCACGCCGAACAGCTCCGTCAGTAGGCCGTCGTTCAACTTCACGGGCACGCCCACGGCCTCGGCGTCCTCCTCGGGCACCGCTGGCACGCCAGGGACGCCGAGCATCTCCGGAGGCGTGGTGCTCGTGCCGATCACGACGGCATCTTCCGGGAGCGGGAACGCCACGACCTATACGATCAGCGGCCTCTCGGTCTCTGACACCAACGCGGTGACCGGGGTGGCAACGGCGACGGTGACGACTGGCGGAACGACCACGACATGTGGCACGACGGTGATCTCAGAATCCCTCCCGGTCTTCGATGCTGCTCCGCTACTCGACAACGCGATCGCGGGCCAAGATGCCGACGGCACCGCCATCGCCGAGCTGGAGACCGCCTACCCTCCGTCGGGCAATACCTGCGTCGCCAACCAGACGGTGATCATCGCGACGGACCAGAACTTCCCGGACGCGCTCGCAGCCAGCTACCTCGCGTCCTACCTCAAGACCGGCATCTTGCTCACCCCCACCGACAACCTCTCCAGCGAGACCCAGGCGGCACTCCAGGCCGAAGGAGTGACCAACGTCGAAGTAGTTGGAGGGCCACTTGCGGTCAGCCAGAACACGATCAACCAGATCGAGGCGACCCCCGCGTACACCTGCGGTGGCCCCGCGGGCGGTGGTCATCCGACGGGCGGTGACATTCGGGTGACCGGTCCGATCTTTGGACAAACCCAGTACGACACCGCGGAAGCGATCGACACGACCCCACCGAGCTCCTTCGTCGGCACAGCCGATCTCTCGGGCGCCTACAGCGGTGCCTACAATCACACGAGCGGTGCCGAGTCCAGCGCGCCGTCTGCGAGCGGGAGCCTGAGGACCGCGATCGTCGCCACAGGGGCCAACTTCCCTGACGCCATCGCGGGCAGCGTCCTGGCCTACAACAACCATTTCCCGATCGTCCTCACCGATCCGAGCACGCTCTCCTCCCAGGCGAGCACGGTGCTGCAGGCGCTGGGGATCCAGCAGGTGATCCTCCTCGGTGGACCGCTCGCCGTGTCCGATACGGTCGTCTCCTCGATCCAGGCACTGGGCATCTCGGTGATCCGGGTGGCCGGTGTCGACCAGACCGACACCGCCCAGGAACTTGCCAGCCTTGAGCTGAACTCCCAGACCACCGACGTGGGGCTTGGCTGGAGCGCGACATGGGGCAACACGATCCTCGTCGCACGCGGGGACTTCTACTCTGACGCACTCGCCGGCTGCGTGCTCATTGCCCACTACGGCGGGGGCGTGCCACTGCTCGAGACGCTCAACCCCTCGACCGTCGGGCAGTACCTCACGGGCTTCCTCAATGCCGGTGGGAGTGCGGCGGGGATCGACGGTCTGAATGCCACGACGCCCAACAGCGGGAACATCCAGACCATCCAGCCACTTGGTGGGCCACTGGCGCTCAACGCCACGACCCTGACCACGATGGCGAACGCCGTCGCCGCCGGATGACGCTGTGACGGCTCCGTCGTCGGCCACCCTGCCCCACAGGGTCCGTCGGTGCACGAAGGCTTGGAAGGCTTGCGGCCCTCGCCCTTAGGACCCTGCGGGCACGACGGTCTGCAGGTTGGCGATCGAGGGGTGCCGTTTGCCTGCCGGGCCCTGGCCGAAGAGATGGAGCAGGTTCCCGGTGACCTTTTGGAGCGTCGCAGCGGCTGCTGGGCCCTGCGCGCACAGCGATAAGGCGCAGATCCAGTTCGTCGTGCCCGTGTCGAGGACGCCCGCTCCCGAGGTCGGATCCGTGTAATAGGTCATGTCCGAGTAGGTGTCGCTTCCCCACTGCCCTTGGTTGGTGTACGCGATCCGCAGCGGCACCGGAGAGTGACCGAGCACCTGGAGGTCCTGCGGCGTCGGTTCGCCGGCCGCAACGTGGTCGATGTCGGAGTCAACCACTCCGGGAATCGATGAGCCGGCGGTCAGACCCGTCCCCTTGAACAGCCAATGGACCGGGTCCCACACGACGAAGGGCACGGGGCCGGCTCCCGGATCGAAGTACCCCGAGTACGCCTCGCCGACGAAGCTGCTCTCGGGCCAATTCGTGGGTGGGGATGCCCAGGTGTTCCCCGTGACATCCCATGGGCTCCCATGGCCGTCGAGCGGGTCGAGGGCCGAATCCCGGTAGTCGACGACCTCGGTGTCCGGGCCCATGGGGGAGGACTGCAGGCGAGCATGGCGCACGAGCGCCGCCGCCCCGAAGAAGACGACGTTGATCCCGCGCGCGACGGCGTTCTCGACGGCGAAGAGCTCTGGCGCCGTCCACGTCTCGTCGTGGCCGAGCGAGAGCACGGCGCGGTGGTCCAGCACCGTGTTGGGGTGCTGGTCGAGGACGACGTCGGTCGTATAGGTCACGTCCAAGCCGTGACGTTCGGCGAACTCGACCAGGGGGAACTCGTTGGAGAGGAAATCGGAGCTCCCGTTGCCGCTGGCATAGGGGCGGTCGAAGGAGACCACGAGGGCCCGGTTGCACGGGGGGTAGCTGGGCGCCCCCGGTGGACAGGCGCCGGTGCCTTGGTAGAAGTCGTAACCGCCGTAGCTGTTCCAACCCTCCTCGGTCATCGAGCGGGCGACGAGGAGGTACGTGGCGTGGCTCGCGGGGTCCCAGACGGTGAGCAGGACGTAGCTCCGCTGGCCCCCGCTGCCGACCAGCTCGAGCAGGTAGTCACCGGGGAACCAGCGCTTGGTGACCTTGAGCCTGAGAGAGGCGGACCAGTTGTCGCAGATGACCGTCCGGGTCGCCGAGATGACCGGACATGGTGGCTGCACGCGGCCCGGCACCGATGGCGAGCGCCAGACGAGCCGAGCCCCGTCACCGCCATACCACCCCATCCGGAAGGCGTCCACCCGGAACCTCGCGGCGTTCGTGGAGACGTAGAGGGTCACGTCCTGGCCGGCGCGAGCGGCCGTGACGTTGGCGAACCCTTCGATGAACCCGGGGGGCGTGCCGACGATGCGCCAGGCCGTCGTCCCTGGCAAACGGTTCTGGGCGATCACGGCGGATGATTCGACGCCATAGGGCCCCAAGAACGTGTGAACCCGCGCAGGTCGGCCCGACCGCTTCGGGCTGTGCGAGCCCTGGGTCGCCGCCTCGCTCGTCCGATCGTGGGCCCTTTCCGACGCCGATGCCACGGGCGCCGAGACCGCCACCGCCACGATCGCCGACGCCAAGGCGACGGCGATCGGCGACAGCGCGCGCAGAGGGCGGGCTCCGAACGATGGCGAGCGTCGTCGCTGACCCCTCCTCACCAGCGTCATGGGAAGTTCCTACCTCACCCAGCAGCAGGTGAGGGCTTCGCGTGTGTGGGGGCGCAGAGACTGCCCTGTGGACGGTTCCTCGGATCGCACCGGCTGCAAGGTTCCCTGCGAGGTTTCGACCAGGGGGCTTGGGCATCGTGGCTCTCGGCGGCCTGTCCGCCCCGGTCACCCAAGACCCGACACCAAGGAGCAACGATGGCGACCACGATCACCCTGATCGGGAACCTCACCCGTGACCCAGAGCTGCGCATCACCCGAGACGGTCAGTCGACGACCACTCTTGGCGTCGCTGTCAACCGGCGTTGGCAGGATGCCGAGACCCACGAATGGGAGGAGTCGACCTCGTACTTCGACGTCGTCTGCTGGCGATCGCTGGCCGAGAACGCCGTGGTGAGCCTGACCCGAGGCGTGCGAGTGGTCGTGACGGGGCGCCTCGAGCAGCGCGCCTGGGAAGCCGCAGATGGCGAGCGACGAACCAAAGTGGAGGTCGTCGCCGAAGATCTGGGCCCGAGCCTGCGGTTCGCCACGACGGAGGTCCAGCGGGTCGAGCGAGTGGGGACGTCGCGCATCGGGTCTCGGGCAGGCGAGACGCTGGCCCCCGACACCGATGGTGAGGCTCCAGGTGACGAGCGACCTGCGCGTTCTCGGGGCGGGGACCAGCGCAGCGGCGATCGGAGCGGCCGGCGGCGCCAGTCGGGGCACCAGGGCGCTGAGGGCGAAGGTTCGAGGATCGATGGAGAACCCGAAGTGCCAGCGACCGGCGAAGCGAGTGCGAGATCGGCGCCGTAGCTTCGGGATCGCCCCTCGGAGCCGAAGACGCCAGGCTCAGGGCGCCCGGGGAGTGTCGCCTTCGCTCGGTTCGAACTCGAGGGAGAGGGAGTTGACGCAGTAGCGCAGACCGGTCTCAGTCGGGCCGTCGGGGAAGACGTGACCGAGATGACCCCCGCAGCGGGCACAGGTGATCTCGGTCCGGACCATGCCCAGTGAACGATCCTCGCGCTCCTCGATGGTCCCGGGAGCCACTGCGCGGTCGAAGCTGGGCCACCCGCTGCCGGAGTCGAACTTGGCGTCGGTCGAAAAGAGGACCGTCCCGCAGCCAGCGCAACGAAAGACCCCAGGTGCAGCGACGTGGAGGTACCTCCCGGACCAGGGGGGCTCGGTCGCACCTCTGCGCAGGACTTGGTATTGCTCGGGCGACAAACGCTCGCGCCACTCCTGGTCGGTGAGCTCGACGTCCTTCACCATCAGCACATCCTATGGCGGTGCCTGGCGGGGTCCTGGCGCTCGTCGGCGCCGGCCCGGTTTGGCGAGGACGAGCCGGTGTGAAAGGCTGGGCGATCGTCGATCCAGCGGCGGCCATGACGACGGCGGTCGCGAGCGGGAAGGAGCGTTGGCAATGAGCGGACCCGGCGAGGATTTCATCTATGTGCGGGAGCGGCGCCTTCCCTACACGACCTTCGATGCGGACAACCACCTCTACGAGACCCGGGACGCACTGACGAAGTTCCTGCCTCGTGAGTACGAGGGGGTCATCAAGTACGTCGAGGTCAATGGCCGGACGAAGCTCGCGATCCGGGACAAGATCAGCGAGTACATCCCGAACCCGACCTTCGCCAAGGTCGCGGTGCCCGGTGGGTATGGACGTGACATCACCAAGGGGAGCGGGAAGCCCACCGCAGGTGACCCGAGGCTCGGCCTGGCAAAGGTACGCGCGATGCCGGGGATCGACGCGTTCTTCGACCCCGAGCCTCGCCTGGCCCTCATGAAGGACATGGGCATCGACCGCACGCTGTTGTGGCCCACGCTGGCCAGTGTGCTCGAGGGACGGGTCGCCGACGATCCGGATGTGGCGGTCGCGGTGGTCCACGCCCTCAACCAATGGATGCACGAGCACTGGTCCTTCGTCTACTCCGATGCGATCTACGCGACGCCGATCATCAGCTTGGCTGCGGGGAACGACCGTGCCATCGAAGAGCTCGAGTACGTCTCCGAGCGAGGGGCCAAGATCTTCTTGCTCCGGATTGCACCGGTGCCGACCTGGAAGGGTCGCAAATCGTTCGCGCTGGCCGAGTTCGACCCGTTCTGGGAACGCGTCCAGGAGCTCGATCTCGTCGTCGGCATGCACTCCGGGGACGGTGACGACCCCCAGCGCTACATGAACGAGTGGGACGGCATCGGCTCGGACCCCCTCCCGTTCGCCCACCCGGGCAGTCCCGCCTTCTCGAAACTGGCGGTCGAGCGCAGCCTCGTCCAAGACGGGGTCGCCTCGATCATCGGCCACGGGTTGGCCACGCGCTTCCCGAAGCTCAAGTTCATGCCCGTCGAGTTCCAGGCCACCTGGATCCGGCCGTTCGTCCAGCGTCTGCGTGCCGCGTACGAGGAATCCCCGGTGCTCTTCGACGAAGATCCCTTCGAGGTCTTCACTCGGAACATCTATGTGCACACGTTCCACGAGCCGGACCCCAAGGGGCTCTTGGACATGGGCATCCCCGCCGACCGCCTCATGTTCGGCTCGGACTTCCCGCATCCGGAGGGGATGGCAGATCCCCTTGCGTACTCCGAGGTGGTGGCAGACCTGCCGGAGGAGACGCAAGCGTTGATCATGGGCGGCACCATCGAAAAGGCCATGAACGTCGGGAAGTACGCCGCCTGACCGCCGGGCAGCCGTCGCGGGGCGCAGCGTCGTCGATCGCAAGGACGGGGAAGCAGCGCTCAGGCGGCACGGACTCGCCGGAACGCTTCGGCAACCTTTAGGGTGATCCAGCGGTGCAGGAGCAACCACGGTGAAAGGCGTCCTGTTGGCCGGCGGGAGCGGGTCGCGTCTGTACCCGCTCACCAGGATCACCAACAAGCACTTGCTGCCGATCTACGACCGCCCCATGGTGCAGTGGGCCATCGAGGCGTTGGTCCGTGCCGGGATCGACGAGGTGATGGTGGTCACCGGTGGCACCCATGCGGGCGAGTTCCTCCGACTCCTAGGGAACGGACACGACTTCGGCCTGGACCGGCTGCTGTACGCCTACCAAGACCAGCCCGGCGGGATCGCAGAGGCGCTCGGCCTGGCGGAGCGTTTCGCCGACGACCAACCGATCACCGTGATGCTCGCCGACAACATCCTCGAACGATCGATCAAGCCGTTCGTGCAAGCCTTCGCGGAGCACCCGCACGGGGCGCGGGTGCTCCTCAGCGAGGTTTCGGACCCCCAGCACCTGGCCCATCTCGGGGTACCCGAGCTCGACGAGCAAGGCCGAATCGTGCGGATCGTCGAGAAGCCCGAGGTTCCGCCGAGCCGGTTCGCGGTGACCGGGATCTACTGCTACGACAGCGAGGTCTTCAGCATCATCGCGTCCCTCGTTCCCTCCGGTCGTGGCGAGCTCGAGATCACGGACGTGAACAACCACTACGCCGACAAGGGTGCACTGCACTACGACATCTTGGAGGGCTTCTGGGGCGACGCTGGCGAGTCGATCGACGCGTACTACGCGGTCAACGACTTCGTGCGTGCGCATGGAGCGAACCGTCCCTGACGCAGGGAAGCAGGCGGTGCTGCTGCGCAGTTCGGGAGCAAGACCGAGCCGAACCTGACGTCACGGACACCGTGGCGCTTCGCGCTCGGCAGCGGCCGACCAGGTTCGATGTGTCACCCAGGGGAGGGTCCAGGGTCAAGGGGAGAAGGGCGCCCGGGCTTCCTCGAACGAGGCCCCTGGTGGCTCTGCCCCGGTCTGACCCCGATGGACGCCGAGCGCCGAGCGGGTGGCCGCGGCGATCCCCGGCCCGTCGAGCCCGAGCTCGCTCAACAGGTCGTCGAGCCTTCCCTGGGGAATGTAGCGGCGTGGGACACCAAGGGTGGAGATCGTCTTGGGCATCGGCCGCCCGTCATCGGCCAGCTGCCTCATCGCATCGACCAGGAACATGCCCGCCCCGCCGAATCGGAAGGCATCCTCGGCAGTGATGACCACCTCGTGACGTGAAGCATCGTCGAGCATCTCTGGGTCAGGGGGACTGACGACCCGCACATCCCAGAGCGTCACGTCGATGCCGGAACGTGCGAGCTCGTCTGCCGCCGCCTCGCAGGCACCGACGAGCTTCCCCACGCCCAGCAGGCACACCCTCCCGTCGCCGCGGCGGAGCAGGCGGGCGTGCAATCCGTGGCCGACTGCCTCGGGTGGCACCTGGCGAGCGGGGCGCTGGGCAACCTTGGGAAAACGGATCACCGAGGGTCCTGGGAGCGCGAGCGCCTGCTCGAGCATGACGTCCACCTCTTGAGGGGACGAGGGGGCGAAGACCGTCATCCCCGGGATCGACAGGGTCAAGGTGAAGTCGAGGAGGCCGTGGTGGCTCGGGCCGTCGTCGCCGGTGATCCCAGCGCGGTCGAGCACGAAGACCACGGGGAGGCCGTGGAGACCGACGTCGAGGTTGGCCTGGTCGAAGGCCCGGGTGAAGAACGTCGAGTAGACGGCGACGATCGGGCGAAGACCGCCCATGGCCATGCCGGCGGCTGCGGTGACGGCGTGCTGCTCGGCGATCCCCACGTCGATGCAGCGGTCCGGGAAGCGGGACTCCATGGGGAGCAGGCCGGTCGGGCCGGGCATCGCGGCCGTCAGCGCGACGACCTCTTTGCGGAGCTCGGCTTGGCGAAGCAGCGCACGCGTGAAGGCCTCGGTATAGGTGAGCTGCTGGGACTCCACGCCGGTGGCGGCGTGCGCTGCCTCAGCGTCGTCTCCGGTCGCGTGGTCGTTGCTCGGCAAGCGAACCTTGACGTCGTGGAGATGCTGCACGTAGTCCTGCTCTGCAGGGGCGTACCCGCGGCCCTTGTGGGTGATGCAGTGCACAACGATCGGACCGTCCCACTCCGCGGCGTTCCGGAATGCATGCTCCATCTGGGCGATGTCGTGCCCGTCGATCGGGCCCGCGTAGCGGATGCCCAGTGCCTCGAAGAAGGTGTGCGGGGCAACGATCTCCCGCAGGGCCCCGACCAGGCCTCGGACGCTCGAGTAGGCAAGACCGCCGACGCCGGGCACGTCCCGGAGGGCTTGACGGATCCGTTCTCGTGCCTGCACGTACCTCGGGTTCAGTCGCAGGCTGGTCAGGCTCTGGGTGAGCAAGGACACCGTTGGCGCATACGAACGCCCGTTGTCGTTCAGCACGATCACCACACGGCTCCGGGAGTGACCGAGATTGTTGAGCGCTTCGTAGGCCATGCCGCCGGTGAGGGCCCCATCCCCGACGACGGCCACGACGCGGCGACGGGGCGTGGCGGGCTCCGAGCCCTGCGATGCCGCGCGTCGCGCCTCGGCCATCTCGAAGGCCGTGGAGAGGCCGTGGGCGTAGGACAGCGCCGTCGAGGCGTGGCTGTTCTCGATCCAGTCGTGGTCGGATTCGCTCCGGTTCGGGTAGCCCGACAGGCCCCCACGCCGCCGCAGGTCACCGAAGCGGTATCGCCTGCCCGTCACGAGCTTGTGCACGTACGCCTGGTGCCCGGTGTCCCAGAGGATGGCGTCGGTCGGCGAGTTGAAGACCCGATGCAGTGCAAGCGTGAGCTCGACGGCTCCGAGGTTCGAACCGAGGTGCCCACCGGTGGTCGTCACGGTCTCCACCAGGAAACTGCGGATCTCCTCTGCCAGCTGGTTGAGCTGGTCATAGTCGAGGAGCCGAAGATCAGCAGGCGTCTCGATTGTCTGAAGGATCATCTGGCAAGACCTCGGATCGACTCACCACAACCTATCCTCGATCCACTCCCGAGGGCTGGCACGGCCCTGGTCCCGGCGTGCCATGGTCCGCACCGCCGGCCCTGAGTGCGCCGCTCTTCGGTGCTCGACCCGGCGCAGGTCGAAGGACCAGCGGTCGCCCCGGTACGCTACGACCTGCATGGTCGAATCACCCCTGATCGAACCGCCGGTCCTCGAGCGCGTCCTGCGCGTGGCCTTGGCACGCGGCGGCGACATGGCCGAGGTCTTTGCCGAGGATCGCCAGAGCTCCTCGGCGCTCCTCGACGACCGGCGCATCGAAGAACTGGCCTCCGGGAGGGAGCGTGGTGCGGGGATCCGGGTGGTCGTGGGCGAGACGACCGGCTTCGCCCACACCGCCGACCTGAGCGAGCCAGGGCTGCTCGCAGCTGCGGAGGCCGCGGCATCGGTGGCGCGCGAAGGCGGCGGAGGGGTCAGGACGGTCGCGTTGTCGCCACGTCGATCGAGGCCCGCACGCCAGTTCCGCCTCCCGTCCACTGTCGCCAAGGCAGAGAAGCTCGAGCTCCTCGCCAGGGCCGACGATGCGGCGCGTTCCAGTGGTGGTGCGATCACCCAGGTCCAAGTCGGTTACGCAGACAGCTTCCGGCGGATCCTGATCGCCTCCTCCGACGGCGTGCTGGCCGAGGACGAGCAGGTTCGAACCCGCCTCGGCGTCTCGTGCGTGGCCAACGGGGACACCGGGATGCAAACGGGTTACGAGACGCTGGCGCGCACCGAAGGATTCGAGGTCTTCGATCGCGTCGACGTCGAGGAGCTCGCCCGCGTCGCAGCGAGGCGTGCCCTCACCAAGCTGGCTGCGCGGCCGGCGCCCACGGGCGAGCTGCCTGTCGTCCTGGCGCACGGGAGCGGTGGGATCCTCTTCCACGAAGCCTGTGGGCACGGGCTGGAGGCCGACCACATCGTGAAAGACGCCTCCGTGTACGTCGGGCAGATCGGCAAGCAGGTGGCGAGCCCGCTCGTCACCCTCGTCGATGACGGCACCGTCACTGGCGAGTGGGGCAACTTCGCGGTCGACGACGAAGGGCACCCTGCGTCACGCAACGTCCTCATCGACCACGGGGTCCTCACCGATTACCTCTGGGACTGGCTGCGAGCCCGAAAGGAGGGGCGGCGCTCCTCGGGCAACGGCAGGCGTCAGAGCTACCAGCACCTTCCAATGGTCCGGATGACCAACACGTTCCTGCTCGCCGGGGAGGATGACCCCGAGGAGATCATCGCCCAGACCCCCAGAGGGGTCTACGTCGCCAAGCTCGGCGGGGGACAGGTCAACACGACGACCGGGGACTTCGTGTTCGGCACCTCGGAGGCATACCTGATCGAAGACGGCAGGGTGACCGAGCCGCTTCGTGACGCGAACCTGATCGGCAACGGCCCGGAGATCCTTCGACGAATCGACGCGCTCGGAACGGACTTCGAGATGACCCCGGGCACCTGTGGCAAGGACGGCCAGTCCGTTCCGGTCGGGTGTGGCCAGGCGACCTTGCGGCTCACCGGCATCACCATCGGGGGGACCTCAGGGTGAGCGATCTGCTCGAGCTCGCCGAGGCCGTGGCGTCACGAGCACGGCCCGGCGAGGAAGTCGAGGCCTATGTCGCCCGAGGCCACGAAACCGAGATCCGGGTCTTCGAAGGGGAGATCGAGTCGCTGTCGTCGGCGACGACCTCGGGAATCGGGATCCGTGTGCTCGTCGGCGGTGATGGGGCCGGATCGCGTCTGGGCTTTGCCTGGGCTGGTTCCCTCGATCCTGACGTCGTGTCCGCCACGCTGGAGGAGGCACGCGACAACGCGGCGTTTGCGACCCCGGACCCTGAGGTCGACTTCGCTCGCTTCGACGGCGTCGCGCCCGTGGCGCTCGACCTGTGGGACCCCGAGCTAACGGACACCCCGACCGACCGGAAGGTCTCGATGGCGCTCGAGCTCGAGCGGCGAGTGCGAGCAGGCGATCGACGCATCCGCCAGGTCGCCTCGGCCGACTACGGGGACGACCGTGTGGAGGTCGCGCTTGCCTCGAGCGTCGGCCTGCGCGCCGAGATGTGCCGGACCAGCGCCGTCGTGTCGGTGTCGGCCATCGCTGGTGAAGGTCCCGACAGCCAGACCGGGACGGGCTTCAGCGCAGCGAGGGGTCCCGGCGGTCTCGACCTCGACGCGGCGGTCAACGACGCGCTGACCCGATCGACGCGCCTGCTCGGCGCGGTCAAGCCGCGCTCAGGTCGGGTGACGGTCGTCTTCGACCCCCGCGTGACCTCGTCGTTGCTGGCGATCGTCGCCAGCGCCTTGTCGGGCGAAGCCGTGGTGAAGGGGCGCTCGTTCTTCGCCGAGCGCCTCGGTGAGGTCGTTGCGACACCCGAGGTGACCCTGGTCGACGACCCGACGGACCGGCGCGCGCTCTCTGCAGCGACCCATGACGCCGAAGGCCTCGCCTGTCGCCGGAACGTATTGATCGAAGGTGGGCGTCTGCGGGGCTTCGTCTACGACACCGTCTCGGCGAACCGGGCCGGAACGACATCGACGGGCTCGGCGGTCCGGGGAGGGTACGCGGGGACCCCTGGGGCCGGGTGCCGGGCAGTGGTGCTGAACCCGGGCGAGCTCGACGGCGACGGCGTGCTGGCAGCGGTGGGCGAGGGCCTCTACGTGCAATCGGTGTCGGGTCTGCACTCCGGGGTGAGCCCGGTGAGCGGGGATTTCTCCGTTGGTGCCGAAGGCCTCATGATCCGAGGGGGTGCGCTCGCAGAGCCGGTGCGCGAGATGACCATCGCCTCCACCCTCCAGCGCATGCTGCAGTCGGTGGTCTGCGTGGGTGGGGACCTTGAGTGGCTGCCCGGGATTGCGGCGGGGCAGACCCTCGCCGTGGGCGACATGCAGCTGAGCGGACGCTGATCGGCTCAACGCGCCGACGTGGTGCTCGTCGGCTGGGAGGGCCCCGAAGGCACGGGACGGCCGTTGACGGCATGGAGGTTCGGGGTGGCGCAGACCTCGCACTCGGCGTCGAGCGTGGCGTGCTCGATCCCAAAGCGTGAGGCGAGGCGGGCCTTCACCGCGGCCGTGACCGCCTGGGCCTCTTCCAGCGTGGGGTGCCCGGCGAGGATGACGTGTGCGGACAGAAGGAGGACCTCCGAGGACAGGCTCCAGATGTGCAGGTCGTGCACCTCGGTGACGTCCCCGCCTTCGAGCATCGCCGCTTCGACCTGGTGGACGTCGAGCCCCTTCGGGCTCGATTCGAGGAGCACGTCGGCCACTTCACGCAGGAGTCCCACCGCGCGGTACCCGATGACGATCGCCACCGCCAGCGCCACGGCTGGGTCGAGCCAGAACAGGCCTCCGGTCGTCAGGATGACGATGCCGGTGACGGTGACGCACGCAGCCGTCGCCGCGTCGGCGACGGTGTCCAACAGGACCGATCGCATGTTGAGGTCCTGGTCCCCGCGCAACACGAGCGCGCCCGCGAGCATCCCCACGGCGGCGATCGCGCTGATGACCACCACCGCGACGCCGTGGACACGAGGCGCGCCGCTGACCAGGCGTTCGATGCTGGCCACCACCACGGCAGCCATCACCGCCACGACCAGCGAAGCGTTGGCGAGCGCAGCCAAGATGGTGGTGCGCTCGTAGCCGTAGGAGCGCTTCGCCGTCGGGGCCCGCTTGGCGAGCCGGATACTCAAAAGTGACAACCCGATGGCCAGGGCGTCGGTGAGGTAGTCCCCGGCAGCGGAGAGCACGGCCAGGGAGTGCGCGACCGCCCCTACGACGGCGAGGGCTGCGAGCAGCACAGCGTTCAGGACGAAGACGAAGGCCAGACGGCTCTGGCGTGACCTCACCACGTCGAGCCTATGGCGAAGCGGGCGGGGTCTTCGAGGTCTGCAGGCGTCGGACGAGCGCCCGAGATGGCGACGACCGCTACGGCGCGGTGGCCGCCGTGGACGTGTTCCCGGACCCCGAAGAGGCGCTGCCGGCGGAACTTCCCCCCGACGCACCGTTCGATCCCGCGCCGTGGTCCGTGCTCCCGTCCTTCGCGCCGTCGCGTGCGCGAGCGTCACCGTTGGCGCGCGAGGTCGAGCGGTTGTCGGTCCGGTAGAAGCCGCTCCCCTTCAAGACGATGCCCACGGACCCGAAGACCTTGCGGAGGGTGCCCCCGCACGTCGGGCAGACCTGGAGGGGGGCGTCGGAGAAGGACTGGACGGCCTCGAGCCTTCGCCCGCAGGCCGTGCACGAATACTCATAGGTCGGCATGCGCCCTCCCGGTCCGGTTAGCACTCTCAGCCTTTGACTGCTAATCCTAACGTGTCGCTGCTGTTCGCACGGCCCGACGTGCAATTCGTCCTAGACTCTGGGTGTGCCGGACCGCAGCTTGGCGCATCTCGATCCTCTTGGTGGCGCCAGAGTCGTCGACGCCGGTCCCCGCGAACCAACGCATCGCCGGGCGCTGGCACGATCGCGAGTGAAGATGCGTCCTGAGACGACGGCCAAGGTCGCCAACAATGCCATGACCAAAGGCGACGTGCTGGCCGCGGCCCGGATCGCCGGCATCCAGGCGGCCAAGCGAACGGCGGACCTGCTGCCCATGTGCCACCCCGTGCTCGTCGGCACCGTGGCGATCAATTTCTCGATCGGTGACGATTGGGTCGAGGTCGAGGCCCAGGTCGAGACGGTAGACCGCACCGGGGTGGAGATGGAGGCCATGACCGCCAGCGCGGTGGCGGCGCTCACCATCTACGACATGTGCAAGTCCGTCGATCGGACCATGACGATCGAGCAGGTCGCACTTTGGGAGAAGCTCGGCGGGCGATCGGGCCACTGGCAGCGCAACGCCCTCGCTGAGCCCTGACCGCCGGAGCGGAGGGTTCCGGTCAGGATCGACGGCGCCCTGAGCGGGTGAAGAAGTCCGGGGTGATCGGCGGCGCCTGGAGCGGCTCGCGGTCCTTCCCGGCCGTCGATCCGACGACGCGTGGAGGGGTGGTGAGCTCGCCACCAGCGACCGTTCCGGCGACGACCCGAGCTGGGGGTTGGGTCGGCTCGTCCTGAACGAACGCATCGGTGCCGGATCGACCGCCCCCGGCGGGGTGGTCGGCCACGGTGGTGTAGCCGGGAGGAGGAGGCGGCGGTTCGGCGGCCCCTGCGCCCGGGGTTCCGATCCCGGGCGTTCCCTCGAGGTGGCGCCCATCTCCTGGGGGTTGGGACGGGTCATCCCGCCTCGGGGCGAACCCCGGCGGGGGTGCCGGCACGGATCCCGTGCCGACCGCATACCCCGGTGGTGGAGCGGGGACGGCGGGTGTCGCCTCGGAGGGCGACCCGGGGTCTTCGTCCCACTGCCACCCCTGAGTGAGGTCCCCCAACGAGGACGTTCTGGTGTCGAAGGGTGCGAGCTCGTTCAGCGGGGCAACCGTACCGTTGGCTGCCGTGGCGATCGATGCGCCGGCCGGTCCTTCGAAGCGATCCGTGCGGACGCCACTTTCGACGCCGCTCGGAGAGCTCCCGGGTTTGGCCATTGAGGAGCTGAACCCCGCCGGAGGGGGTGGGACCGGAGCACCGGTTTCCCCACGGTCGGCCTCGGCCGAAGGGGTGCTGGGCGGTCCCGGCGGAGGGCTGTCCGGGGCCCACGAAAACCCGACCGGCGGAGGGGGGAGCGGGCCCGAGGATGCCGGAGGAGCCGTCGGGGGAAGTGGTCCCTCCTCGAGCAGCGCGGCGAGCGCTGCCTCTTCGCGTTCCCTCGAGCGCCTGCCGAACAGGCGCCGCCGCCGTGGCCGTTGCTCGAGAAGATCCTGGGGGAGGACGGGCGGGACCGCGGGCGACGAGGCCGGTGGTGCGCCCGGCGGAGGAGTCGTGGTTCCCGCCAGCAGCAATGGCGATCCTACTCCCGCTGCCTGCGGGTGCTCCGCCGGTGGCGATGCCGTGCCGGAAGGGTCGGCGGACCTGCGCTGCCGTCGATCTGGCCCTGCAGCGATGCTCCGGGGCGGTGGCACACCGATGATCGGTGGGGGGGTTCCTGGCAGGGAACCCACGGCGTCGATGGGCGAACCCAACGCGATCCCTCTTCCGGTCGCGACCCCGCCGACTGCCGGGAGGGCTTCGTGGATCTGCAGCACCATCCGGGCGATCTCGGCTTGCGTCTTTTCTATGCGGTCCAAGCGATGGAGGACGTCCTCCCAGTCCGGCAGCGGACTGACCGGCATCGACCGGACGAGCTCGGAGTGGTCTTCACGACGCCTCCCGCTGGGAACTCCCTCGAGGGTCATGCGCGGCCAGCGTACTTGAGGCAGGGTCGGAATTCGCGGTTCTCACTGCCGCGGGGCGGCACGCCGAGCACCGCAGCCCCGGCGCTGGCGCGGTCGGGACCGGGATCCCAGGGCACCCGTCGCCGATTGCGATGAACACTCTCCGTAACCAGATGGTGACCATCCGCGACATTGGTGGACCCGCGGGCTACCCTTCGGCGGCGGGCCTCGGCCCGTCATGCATTGACCCATATCGGAGGACAATTCCGGAAAGGAACCACCACCATGCAAGCAAGCAAGATGCCAGGGATCTTGCGCGCCGTCGCAGAATCCTTGAACCGGCGCCGTCGTGGCGGCGAGGAGGTTGCGGAGGGGGAGACCGACGCGGGGTTCACCCTCATCGAGCTCATGGTCGTGTTGCTCATCATGGCCATCCTGCTCGCGATCGCCATCCCCACCTTCCTCGGGGTGAAAGGCGGTGCCCAAGACAAGGCGGCGCAGAGCAACCTGAACACCGCGCTCACCTCGGCCAAGGCCCTCTATGCCAACAACGGGAGCTACCTGCCCGCCACAGCGATGGTGACCACGCTGGGCTCCCAGGAGCCGGAGCTCACCTTCAGCACCGGTGCGGTCACCCCGGGCGCCAACATCTCGGTGTGGACGAGCAGCGACGGCAACGTCCTCGTGCTCGTCGCAGCCTCGCAGTCGGGGGCGTGCTGGGCGGTCGTCGACAACAGCAGCACGAGCGCCGAGACCAACGTGGCCGGCGTGGCCTCGCTCAACCCGGGCGATTCCTACACGGGCTGGAAGGATGCCAATACCTGTAATGCCTCGGCCCTCGGAGCGGCCACGACCGGCGCGCAATACCAGGCTGGTCCTGGCTTCCCGGCGACTCCGTACACCACGGGGTACTGATCCCAACTCGCTCCGCAACTCCTTGAGCGAATGAGCGGTGCGCTCGACGCGACGAAGGCCGTCGCTTCGAGCGGGTTCGGAGGGGAGTCCTGCCAGTTCGGTGGGGCTCCCCTCGCCACCGCCTCGGTGACCTGAGCTCGGAGCATTCGAGGAAGGCGTTCGATCATGGCTTCGATCGCGTGGCGCGTGCGGCCGAGAACGGATCAGGTCGGGAGGGCCGAGATCAGCGCTTGGATCCGCTCGCGACGATGGCCGCTCGTCGCGAGCGCCCTCGTCGTGGTCAGCGCGCTGGTCTACAGCGTGGCATGGGGACCGCTGGTCCAGCACCTTTCCTACTGGATCGTCCCGGCCGACCTGTGGGGAACGTTCCGTTCCGCGCACTACGTCGCCTGGGGCGACATCGGGGATGTCTACGCGGTGCAGACGGGCCTCGTGACCTTCCCGGGGATCAGCGTGCTCCTGGCGCCGGTGGCGTGGCTGTCCTCACACTTCGCCTTGACCGAGGCGATCCCACCGTTCCCCGTCCCGCACCCCCAAGCGTGGCTCTTGCTCGGACCGGTGGAGCTCCTGGCGGGCTCGGTCGTGCTGTTCCCCCTCGACCGCATCGCCGGGGAGCTCGGGGTGCGGGGCCGCCAGCGGGCGCTGCTCTGCGTGCTCGAGGGTGCCCTCCTCTGGCCGGTGCTCGCGATCTGGGGGCATCCGGAGGATCCCCTGGCGATGGCGTTCGGAGCCTGGGGTCTGCTTGCGGCGCAGCGCGGCTCGTGGCGCTCGTGCGGATGGCTGCTGGGAGTGGCGCTGGCCATCCAGCCGCTCGTCGTCGTGGTGTTCCCCATCGTCTTCGCGCTGGCGCCCATCAGGCAGTGGTTGCCGTTGTCGGTGCGCGCGGTGCTGCCTTCTGGCGCGCTCCTGACGATCCCCCTTGTCCAGGAATGGGGCCTCACGACGAGAGCGCTGTTCAAGCAGCCGAACTACCCGAGCCTTGATCACGCCACCCCATGGCTGGCATTGGCCCCGGTGCTGAGCAAGCCCGGGCGGGCGATCAGCCAGCGCGTCGCCCGCATCCGCACTCATGGGCTCACCCACTTCACCGTCGTGACGAGACATGTGGTCGTGGGGCCGGTCGTCGCTGCCGGTCCGGGACGCTTGATCGCCGTGGGGCTCGCGCTCGGCGTCGGGTTGTGGGTCTGGCGCCGGAAGCCCTCGATGCCCCAGGTGATCTGGGCTGCAGGGGTTGCCCTCAGCCTTCGGTGCTTCTTCGAGGCGGTCATGGATCCCTTCTATCTCTGGCCGCCGCTTGCGTTCCTGGCGATCGTGGCGATCGGAGGTCGCCGGCGCTTTGCGATCACGCTCGCCGGGAGTGGCTTCGTGACCTGGTGGAGCTATCACCACATCGGTCCGTGGGCATGGTGGGGACCGATCGCCGGCGTGCTCGTTGTGCTCGTCGTGGCCGCACGGCCGACGAAGGACGCGCTGCGGGCAGCGCAGGAGCCGGCCCCGGGCGCCGTCGAGCACTGCGACGGTCCTGCCATGGTTCCCGTGCTGGTGGGTCCCTGAGCGGCGCGGCTCGACCATCGCTGGCGACGGCCGGTCTTCTGTGCCAACGACGGCGCGCGCACGCGAGACGAGGCTGGTGACCAGGGCTTCCGAGCAGGCTTCCGATTAGCGAAGCGCGATGTCGCCACTTCGGGTCCTAAGGACGCCGGCGTGGCCGGGTCGCGGCGCGGTGTGCGGTCAGCAGATCGCCGGTGAGCCCGCGGGCGGCCGAGCCGCCGTGGGATCGAGCGGATCCCGCATCGAGCCACAATCCGGGAGCGGGGCGGTCGCCGTCGATTGCGCAGGCGTGGTCGCCGTCGACCCGCTCCCCGTGACGGCGGCGCCAGCCGTCGTCGGCGTCGCGCTCGAGCTCGGGGGCGCGGTTGTGCTGGTCCTTGGGGGAGCGGCGCTTGGGGTCGAAGCGCCACACGCGGCCAGGAGCACGCCGGCGGTCGCGATCGTCGCCGTGCCGATCAACGCGCGTGCTCGGCGGAGGCGACGGGGAGGCGGACAGGCGACGCTGGGCTCGCCCGGTTCGGGCGCCTGCGGGCTCACGACCCCGGCACGCATCCTCCCGCCATCCATTTTCCTACCCCGTGCCGGTCGTGGGCGCGCTCGTGGTGCCGTTGGTGGGCGCGCCAGTCGTCAGGATCTCGAGCGAGAAGTTCTCGTCGAGCGCCGTGGCGCGATTGGTACCGGTCCCACCACCGGTGATCCCGATCGAGCTGATGATGGTGAGCCTGGGGAGTGCGTAGAGCGCCTTGATGAAGGAGAGCATCTGGTCGTAGGTGCCCGTTGTGGTCACCGTCACCGGGATGATGGTGACACCGCCGGAGCTCGATCCCGCGCCGGGACTCAGGCTCTGCACCTTGACGCCCGTCGCGCTCGCGGCATTGGAGATCGCGGTGACGTAATCGTAGATGTCGCTCGTCGGCGGAAGGGCGGCGTTCAGGCGTTGCTGCAAGGCTTGCAGTGCTGACGCATTGTGCGAGTAGGCCCTCAGGCGAGCGAGTTGGGCCTGGAGCTGGGCTTGCTCGAGCTGGGCTTGCTGAACCTTGGATCGGATCCCACCCAGCTTGTGGCTCTGGGGCTCGAAGAAGGCGACGACCCACAGCAAGAGCACCGCCAAGGTGACGGTGATGACGATCATCGTCGGCCGGCTCTTCAAGGCTCGCAAGAGCCGAACGCGCTCGTCGCTCATTTCGTCGGCACCGAGTATTCCGCGACCCGCTGGCCATGGGCGCGGCCTTCGATCTGCAGCGTGGCACCGAAGGTGACGGTGCTGCCCGAGCTGATCCCACCGCTGAGGTCGACGTTGGTGAAGATCGGCGACTGGCTCATCGACTGCCCCCAAGTCGTGACGGCCGAGAGGGTGGTGGTGATCACGGAGGTCGTGATGTTGCCGATCACCGTCGTGGGCGTCGGTGGTCCTGATCCCGACGGGTGGCCACTGCTGACGCCGGGGCTCGACCCCGACGCGCTGACGCCGGTGGTCGCGGTCATCGTGAGGTTCGACAACGTTGCCGTCGGCGGGATGTACTGACTGATCTGGTTGAGGACAACCAGCCAGTCGACCTCCTCGGTGAGCAGTGGCACGACGAGCGCGGACTGGGCCGCAACCGCGTTGCGCAGCGCGACCACCTTGTCGTACTTGGGGATGTCGACCGTCTTGATGGCGGTGTTCTGGCTGTTCAAGGTGGCGAGTTGTTGCTCTGCGTCGTGGACCTGGAGCAGGCGCCAACCGGTCAGTCCCGCCAGGACGATCCCGAGCCCCAGGGCCCCGGTGAGGACTCGGCGTCGCATGCGATCGGCCGCTGCCTGGTCGACGACGGACTGGGGCAACAGGTTGAAGGATTCGCCGTCGAGATCCGGCAACGCCAACCCGATCGCGACGGCGCCGATCGCGTCGATCTCGCTTGCTTGCTCCGGCGTGAGCGGCAGGCGGCTGGCGTCGATCGCCGCCAAGGGAGAACCGACGACCACCTGGAGGCCGGTCTCGGAGCGCAAGCGATCGAACAGCCCGACCGCACGCGCACCGGCTCCGGTCAGCTGGATGCGGCTGACCGGTCCGCGTCCTGGAAGAGACGAGAAAAAGCGGATCGAGCTCGAGATCTGCTCGACGAGCTCCCCCACGGCCCGGTCGCAGGCCGAGCGAGCCCGGTCGTCGGCTGCCCCAGGAATGCCGAGCCGGTGCTTGATCAGCTCGGCGTCCATATAGGGGACGTCGAGCGCGCTCGCGATGGACCTCGTGATCGAGCCACCGCCGAGGTCGATCGTCCGGACGAACTGTAGGACCCCGTTGTCGTGCACCACGATGGAGGTGAGTCCCGTCCCCACCGCTACCACTGCCTCGGGCTGGCCTGCGATCCTCGGGTCGCACAACGCCCGCACGAGGGCTGCCGTCGTCAGGTCGATGCTGACCAGCTCGAGCCCTGCTCCTTGCACCGCGCCGATGAGCGCGTCGATGAGCGCTTGATGCGCGCCTGCGACGAGTACCCGGAGGCGTGGGGGTTGTTCGGGTTCGGCGATCTGCCCGACGACCTTGAAGGAGAGCGCGGTCTGTTCGAACGGGAACGGCAGCACCTCGTCGGCTTGGAAGCGCACCGCGCTCTGGAGCTCGTCAGGAGGGAGGAGCGGCATCTCGACTTCACGCACGATCGCCCGCAAGCCCGCCACGCCGACGCGGACGCGTCGATCGCCGAAGCCACCCTCCCGCCACAGCCGTTGCAGGGCTTGGGACAGCTGTCCACCGTCGACGACTTCTCCGGCGTCGATCGTCCCGGGGCGCAGGCCCACCTGACCGAAGGCCTCGAGGACCGGAGGCGAGCCGGGGTGCATGCTGAGCTCGGCTGCGCGGACCGCGCTCGTACCGACATCCAATCCGATCAACCGATGTGGCGGCACCAGATCCCCGTTTGCGCTGCTCGCCGCGATCTGCGACGCAGGAAAATTTACCGGGCGCACCCGTGCATATCGCGAATGCTCGCGCGCTCCGGCATGACCGCCTGAGCATCGGGGCGCGGTGGATCGCCGTTCCCCTCGGCGCGCAGGTCGGTCCTTATTGCCATGGCGGCGTCCCCGAGAACCTGTGGAGGAGTGTGCGGTTGACCGGATCTATGCAGCGTCGATCGGCCCGACGTGGTGGAGGTCGCCTCGATCCCTGAGTCCGCTCGCAAGCGACTGTGCGATGCCCTCATCCAGCTCGATGCGCTGCGGAGCGCTCACCTTGGTTCGGCGGTGGAGGCGGTTGTGGGTCGGACGATCCCCGCAACGTCGACGTTCCCGGTCGCAGTCCATTGGAAGTCCGCATTCAACTCGACCACGGCGAAGTGACCAGCTCCTTCAGGAGGACGGCACGCCGGCCTGGAAGGTTCGAGGACTCTCCCAATGTCCGACCGGACCGCAACGGCGGCCAGCATCGCGATGCCGACCGGTTGCCCGATGCCTGGGACGTGCATGACCGCCCGGGCAGGGCTCAGTGACGTTCCTGACGATCGTCGAGCCCATGCACGGCCTGCCTCGCTGACCTGGGAATATGGAGACCGTCATCGAACCGTAATGTTCCTGCGGCGGATTCGCAGGTCTGCTGGGGAAAGATGGTGCAGTGAGACTTTCCCCTGAGGAGACACCGTTGGTCATCGAGTCGTGCCACAGCACGTGGGTCTTCGACTCGAGTCGCATGCGATTCCGCAGGATCTTGAAGGGTCTCGATCTCGATGCCCGGGATGCCTCTACTGCGTGGCGACCCTATTTCGGCTTGGAGCTCGACCCCTACTCCGAGTCGTTCGTCGTCATGTTGAATCCCGAGGGCACCCGCCTGCTCCGGTCGTGGCGCCACATCGAGCACTGTCCCCAGTGTGGCGGCGAGACGACGGGGGAGCTCTCGGTTGACGACCTGCGGGCGGCGCTGAGCTGAACCTGCTCGCGGGCGAACCAACGGTCCCTCGCTCTCCGATCGACCCCTCCTATGCTCGCGCGTCGTGGACACGGCAGGCCTCGACCGGCTGCTCAAGAACCTCCAGCAGTGGGATGCCTCTGACCTCCACCTGAAGGCAGGCTCGGCTCCCCACGTCCGCATCGACGGGGATCTGAGGACCCTCAGCAACGAGCCTCAGCTCACCCCTGAGGACACGGCAGGGATTGCTCGAGCGATTCTGCCCACATGGCTTGTCGACGCTTTCGACCGGCACCACGAGGCGGACTTTGCGTACTCGGTCCCCGGCGTGGGTCGATTCCGCGTCAACGCCTACTACCAGCGCAGCACCGTCGCGCTCGCGTTCCGCCGGGTCCGAGACGACGTACCTTCGGCGGACGAGCTCGGGCTCCCCCAGGTCGTCTTCGAGCTTGCCAACGAACGGCGCGGCCTCGTCCTCGTCACCGGTCCAACCGGGTCCGGAAAGACGACCACCCTGGCCGCGATGATCCAACACGTGAACCGAACCAGGCCCTGTTCGATCGTGACCATCGAAGACCCGATCGAGTACCTCCACCGTGACGAGCTGGCGACCATCGCGCAGCGCGAGGTGGGGTTCGACACCGAGTCCTTCGCCAGTGCGATGCGTGTGGTCCTGCGACAAGACCCCGATGTCATCATGGTCGGGGAGATGCGGGACACAGAAACCGCGTTCGCCGCGCTGACGGCAGCAGAGACCGGTCACCTGGTGTTCACGACGCTGCACACGATCGATGCGACCGAGACCATCACTCGGATCATCGACCTCTTCCCCCAGTACCAGCATCGCCAGATCCGCTCGTCGCTCGCTGGATGCTTGCGAGGCACCATCGCACAACGCCTCGTTCGCCGTGCTGATGGCGTCGGTCGGGCCGCTGCCCTCGAGGTGATGGTGGCCAACGGCCGCATTCGTCAATGCATCATGGATCCAGAGCTCACCTCTGACATCGCGAGCATCATCGCCGAGGGTGAGTACTACGGGATGAGGACGTTCGACCAGAGCCTTGCCGAGCTGCTCGAGGCAGGAGCGATCACCTTGCAGGACGCGCTGGACGCTGCCTCCAACCCTCATGACCTGCGGGTGACCCTCGAGCGTCGAGGTCTGGTCAGGACCGGGAGCTGGTAACCGATCGCCTCAGGCCCCACCGAGGCGGGCACCGGCGAGGATCAGCACGAGCCCGACACCCGAGCAGACCACCATCGGGTGCGACCTGACGAGCGCTCCGTGGTTGGGGCGCCTTGCCCGCCGTGAGCTCGAGCATCCGATGCCGACCAGCGTGACCAGGGCAGCCGATCCGGCGAAGATGATGCCGCCGGGAGGCCAGAGCCACCCTGCGCCGAACGCCAGGCCGGTCACCACGATGCCAGCCGTCCACGATGCCGGGAGCGTTCGGCAGCGGAGCTTGGCTGCCAGAGCCGAGCTGCCCGCCAGCACCAGCGGCATCGCCAGGGCCCCGGCGAGAGCCCAACCGAGGCGGCCAATCCCCCCTTCGGCCACAGTCACCAGGAGCAAGGACGCGACGGCTCCACCGCTGGCAAACCCCAGACCCCGAGGAACCGCGAGATCGTCGAGCTCGATGGCCGCGGCAGCAATCGCGATTGCTTCGAGGATCCCAAGCGAGGCGAGCGGGGCGAGTGCACCGAGCGCGAGCACGGTTGCCACGAAGCACAGCGCGGTGATCAGCTCGACGATCGGGTACCTGGCAGAGATCCGTGCGCTGCAGGAACGGCAACGCCCGCGAAGGATCAACCACGACAGCACCGGAACGTTGTCCAGGGCACCGAGCCGCGCCTTGCAAGAGGGGCAATGCGACCGCGGGTGGGCGAGGGACAGGCCCCGTGGCATCCGGTAGATGACCACGTTCAGGAAAGAACCGATGGACAGGCCGACGATGCCCGTCATGGCCACAGCCAGAGGGCGAGCGGCACCGGCCAGCATCGAAGAGCGACTGTAGCGTCGCGGGTCCCCCAATTCGGGGAGTGCCCACAGTACGCTTCGGCGAGGCAGGTGGTCCTGGCGCCAGGGACCAGGTCCAGCTTGCCATCGAGGGGCTGTATTCATGAGTGAAACAACAGTGTCGGTTGCACCCCTCAACGCTCCGGGTGCTGGTCGACGGTCGGTTGCGCCGTCTTCCGGCGATCGTGGCGCGAGTGCTCCAGTGGATGGTGGCGCACGCGATCTCGCAGCGGAGCACGGTCTTCCCTTCGTCGACCTCACCCGGATGACGTTCGGGCCGGGTGCTGCGGACCTGCTGCCCGAGCCCGTGGCTCGCCGATACGGCGTCGTGCCGATGGGGAGGCGGTTGGGCACACCGGTCCTTGCGGTGTCGAATCCGTCCGATCAGTTCGCAATGGACATGCTCCGCGCCACCCTTGGTCGCGATTTCTTGGCCGTCGTGGCGAGCAGCGAGCAGATCGCCCGCGCGCTCGACCAGCTCTACGGCTCACCGGGCTCTGGGACGGGGAGCGCCCCCGTGTCGGAGAAGGAGGTTTTGGGGAAGAAGGGCGGCGCCGCGCCAGCCGCTGCGGGGGTGGGCCCGCAAGCGGCACGGAGCGCCGACGCCCAGGGGCAGGGCGACCAAGCTCACGTCGACGAGCGATCGTCCGCGCAGGCCCAGCCAGGCCAGGACATCCCTGCCGTTCCCGCCGGATGGTCTACCGCCGGTTCGGCGGATCGCAGCGCTCGACCAGGGCTTCCCGACGGGCCAAGTGGTCCCGAGACCCTGGAGGATGAGCTCCCTGAGATCATCCGTTCGGGGCCGTCCCTCGCGCGCTCGCTCGTCGCCTCGGGTCGTGTGAGCGCCGAGGCGATGGTGGCCGCGCTCCGTGCGTACCCGCAGACCGGCGAGTCGCTTGCCCGTTACCTCTTCGACAACAAAGTGGCGAAGGAGGAGGACCTGGTCTGGGCCATGGCTCAGGAGATGGGCCTCCAGTTCGTCGACCTCAACCATGCCAACATCGATCGGGCTGCCCTCGCTCTGGTTCCGTTGGCGACCGCGACGCGCCACACGGTGTTACCCATCGGGTTCGACAACGGTATGCCCGTCATTGCCATGGCCAACCCGACCGACGTGGTGGCCATGGACGACCTTCGCTCGATCATCGGGCGGTCGTTCAAGCCCGTCGTGGCGACTCGTTCCCAGCTCCTGACCTTCACTCGCATCCTGTATCGTCCCGACGCCGAGGTGGCCGAGGTGGCCGAGGATGCCGCTGATGTCGCCGAGTCGCAGAGCGGCGGCGTCGAGATCGCCGACCTCCAGGCGGTGGTGGAGAATGCGCCGATCGTTCGCTACGTGAACCTGCTCATCATGCAGGCCTTGAACGAGCGAGCCTCGGACATCCACATCGAGCCGGCCGCGGATCGTCTTCGCATCCGCTTTCGCATCGACGGCGTCATGCACGAAACGACCTCGGCCTCGTCGGCGATCACCGCTGCGGTCGTCAGCCGGTTGAAGGTCCTCGGGGACATGGACATCGCCGAGCATCGCATTCCCCAGGAGGGCCGGGTCTCGCTGTCGATGAGCGACCGCAAGATCGACTTGCGGCTCGCGACGTTGCCGTCGACCTTCGGTGAGACGGTCGTGATGCGAATCCTCGACAAGTCCGCGAGCCTCCGCACGCTCCCGGAGCTCGGCTTCATGCCGGACACGCTCGATCGATATGCCAAGTCCTACAAGCAGCCCTACGGCGTGATCATGGTCACCGGGCCCACTGGAGCCGGGAAGACGACAACCCTGTACGCGACGTTGGCCGAGGTCCTCACGCCGGAGAAATGCGTGGTGACCGTGGAGGACCCGGTCGAGTACCAGATCGACGGTGTCACACAGGTGCAGATCAACCCCAAGGCAGGGTTGTACTTCTCCAACGCGTTGCGGTCGATCCTTCGTGCCGACCCCGACATCGTTCTGATCGGCGAGATCCGAGATCGCGAAACGGCCACCATCGCGATGGAGGCAGCGCTCAGCGGCCACCTCGTTCTCACCACGCTGCACACGAACAACGCTTCGTCGACACCGCTGCGGCTCACCGAGATGGGCATCGAACCGTTCCTCGTGACCTCGGCCGTGGGGTCGGTTTTGACCCAGCGTCTTGCGCGGGTGCTGTGCTCGGCGTGCAAGGAGCCATACGAGGCCTCCGAGAAGGATTTCTACGCGGCGGGTTACTCCGATGCCGACATCGAGGGTCTCGAAACCAACGTGCTCTACCGTGCCGTTGGGTGCCGGACTTGTGGCCACACCGGTTACTTCGGGCGCGTTGCCCTCGCTGAGGTGATGAACGTGAGCGAGGAGATCGAGCGAATGATCATCGAACAGGCGTCGGTGGTCGACATCGAGCGCAAAGCCTGCGAGCAGGGGATGCGCACACTTCGCCAAGACGGGCTCCTCCGCGTCGTCCAAGGGACGACGACGCTCGAAGAGGTCCTGCGGGTGGTCGTATGAGCCCAACTTCGACGGTTGCCCGTACGGAGTGGTCACGGCGCTTGGCGCAAGCGCTCGCTTCGGGGGGCTTCGTGTCCGAGGACGCGATCTCCTCGCTGTTGGTCCAGTCCACCGAAGCCGATGTGCCGCTCGCAACGGTTCTCATTCTTCGTGATCAACGGTTGGGGCCCGTCGTGCTCGAGACCCTCGGACAGCTGGCACGGCTGCCGGTCGCTGATCTTGAAGCAGAGCCGCCCGTCGAAGAGGCGCTCGATGCAGTTCCACGCGAGCTGTGGCGGGAGTATCACGCCATCCCCGTTCGCTTCAGTGGTCCGAACCTCGTCGTTGCCTTCAGCGAGCCACCCGATCCGGCCGACGTCCAAGCATTCGCCGAACGTGTCGGCATGCAGGTCGTTCCAGTGCTTGCCAATCCCTTGGTGATCGAGGGGCTCTTTTCGACCGTGCGCACGAACGGCTCGAACCCCCCGACGGTGCCTCCTCTCCCGCTCGCCCCGCCACCACCTTCCACGTTGTGGGCGACAGCACCGCCACCCCCGCCTTCGCCATCACCTCCACCTCCATCTCAATCGCCACCGCCACCGCCGTCGTCGCTACTGTGGGCGACCCCGCCGGCGCCGACCAGGGTGCCAGCAACCGACGTCCTGTCGTCTCCGGGGGTGTCGACACTCCCACGATCGGCTGCAGCGACGGCGGACCCCGCGTCGGCGCAGCGACCACCGGAGCCCAAGCTCGCAGCGACGGAATCACCGGCGAGGCCGGCCACAGCACGCTCGGAGCCCCAGCCCATCGCCAGGAGTGCTCCCACCCACCTCGACGACCTGCTGCGCTACGGCGTCGCGGCTCGAGCGTCAGACATCCATCTCATCGCTGGCGTTCCGCCCACGATTCGCGTCGATGGCGCGCTGCATCCAATTCCGGACCTTCCGCCGCTCGACGCCGACAGGGTGAGAGATCTCGTCTTCGCCGTGCTGCCGCAGAGCCAACGGGAGCGGTTCGAGAGCGAGCACGAGCTCGACACCTCGCACTCGGTGGCGGACCTCGGACGATTCCGGGTCAACGTCTCCTATCAGCGAGAGAGCGTGGCGGTGGCGATCAGGCCGATCCCGCACGAGATTCCACCCTTCGACAGCCTGGGGATTCCTGACTCGGTTCGCAATTTCACCGAGCTTCGTCGAGGCCTGGTGCTCGTCACCGGCCCGACCGGGTCAGGGAAGTCGACGACGTTGGCATCGTTGATCGACATCATCAACGAGTCCAAGCCGCTCCACATCGTCACGATCGAAGACCCCATCGAGTTCCTCCACCGGCACAAGCGATCCGTGTTGAGCCAGCGCGAGCTCGGCACGGACACCTTCTCGTTTTCCGAGGCGATCCGCCGGGCACTGCGTCAGGACCCGGACGTGATCCTGGTCGGCGAGATGCGCGACCTCGAGACGATCGCGGTCGCGCTCACTGCCGCCGAGACCGGGCACCTCGTTTTCGCAACCCTGCACACCCAGGACGCGCCGTCGACGATCGATCGGATCATCGACGTGTTCCCGCCGAGCCAGCAGGAGCAGATCCGGATCCAGCTCGCTTCGACCCTCCAAGGCGTCGTGACCCAGCAGTTGCTTCCACGCAGTGACGGTGGCGGTCGTTGCGTCGCCACCGAGGTCCTCGTGTGCACGCCGGGCGTCCAGAACCTGATCCGCGCGGCGAAGACCCACCAGATCTACTCGGTGATGCAGACCGGGGCGCAATTCGGCATGCAGACGATGGACCAGAGTTTGGCGTCCCTGGTGCGCCAACGACTCGTCTCTGTCGGTGTTGCCATGGATCGCTGCCGTGACGAAGAGGACTTCCGGAGCCATATCGAGGGGTTCGAATGACGACGACGTTCGAGTACAAGGTCCGCGATCAGATGGGGAACCTTGTCGAGGGGACGCTGGTCGGCGACAGCTTGCCGATGGTCGTCGGGCATCTTCGCCGATTGGGGTACTTGCCCGTCGCCGTCACGCCCGCGCGCGGCGCGGGGCTCAAGACCGAGGTCGTCATTCCCGGCGTCAGCGACCGCGTCAAGCCCAAAGAAGTCGCGCTCTTCGCTCGCCAGTTCGCGACCATGGTCGACTCCGGCCTGTCGATCAACCGTGCCCTGACCGTGATCATCTCGCAGACCGAGAACAAGCACTTCGCTGCGCGGCTGCGCCAGGTCCACGATGACGTCGAGAAGGGGACGTCGCTGTCGAGAGCCCTGGCGAAGCATCCCAAGGTCTTCGACACCCTCTTCGTGTCGATGGTCGCGGCCGGAGAGGTCAGTGGAAACATCGACGTCGTCCTCAAGGAGGTCGCGGACACCCTCGAGAAGTCCGTCGAGCTCCGACGCAAGGTCCGCGGTGCCATGGCGTATCCGATCGTCGTCGTCTCGGTGATCGCCGTGATCGTCACGATCATGCTGACGGTGATCGTTCCGATCTTCAAGAAGCTCTTCGCGAGCCTGGGGGGGAAGCTGCCGTACCCGACGCGGGTCCTCATCTCGATCTCGAGCACCGTTGCCAGCTGGCGCGTGCTGATCGTCCTGCTCGTCATCGCGGGCTGCGCGATCGCCCTGAATCGCTGGATCCGGACCGACGCAGGGCGTCACGCCTGGGACATGCTCAAGCTGCGGCTACCGATCTTTGGTGCCCTCTCGCACAAGACGGCACTCAGTCGCCTCACCGCCACGCTCTCGTCGCTTCTCAGTGCGGGGGTTCCTGCACTGGAGGCACTCGAGATCGTCAGCCGCACCAGTGGGAACGCGATCGTCTCCGACGCCGTGCTCGAGATCCGCCAGCGCGTGCGCGAGGGCAGCTCGTTCTCGGAGCCGATGCGGAACGCGCCCAGCGTCTTCCCGCCACTGGTGGTGCAGATGACCGAGGTAGGCGAACAGACCGGGGCACTGGACGACATGTTGAAGAGGGTCTCGGCCTTCTACGGGGGAGAGGTGGAGCAAACGGTGAACAACCTGACCTCGATCCTCGAACCGGTGCTGATCGTCATCATGGGCGTGGTGATCGGGGCCATCATCATCAGCCTCTACCTCCCGATGTTCGACTACATCAAGCTCGTGCACTGATCCGGCGCAGCGGCTCGCGGACTCGAGCAGGCTCTGTAGCACCTGCTCGCACGCCACTCGGATCTGACCCACCACGACCCTCCTTCGGGCTTTAGGGTTCCCGGTGATGTCGTTCCCCGAGGGCGATCCGCCGGAGGTCCCGCTGGAGCAGCGAGAGGAGATCCGCGGTGCGAGCGCGCCGGTCGGGAGCCGAAACGACATCGGTGCCCCCAGCCTTTCCTTCTCCGAGGTGCCACCCGGCGACCCCGTGCTCGACGGCGCCGCGACGGCTGGTGCAAACCGCCGAGAAGGGCTCCCTCCCCATCGCGTGCGTGAGATGGCGATCGAGCTCGGGCCCCAACCCGCTTCGTCGCGCCGTCCGAGCCTGTTGCGTGCCGCGCTCGCCGCGTGCGTCCGAGCGATCGTGCTGGCAGCTCGCCTCGTGCGGCGCGGGTGGCCCGTCCTCCGGTACCTGATCGGGTTGGCGATCGCCGCGCTCGTCATCTGGGTTCTCAGTGGCCACACCGACGAGCTCACCGGGATCGACGGCATCTTCTCCCACTTGCGCTGGCCGTGGCTCATTCCAGCACTCGTGGTCGAAACGGGGTCACTCGGGGCGTTCGCGTTGCTCCAACACCGCCTTCTCCGTGCTGGTGGCCTGGAGGTTCCCGAGCAGACGTTGTTCACGATCACCTGGGCGGCACAGGCGGTCACCAACTCGCTCCCCGCCGGTTCTGCAGTCGCCGCGCTCTACGGGTTCCGTTGGTTCCGGCGCCTCGGGGCGAGTGACTCCCTGGCCATCTGGGCACTGATCGGGACCCTGGTCGGCTCGGCGATCTCGCTGGCGCTCGTGGCCACGGCAGGGTTGTCACTCGCAGAAGGCGAGGGGGCGTCGCTCGGCTTGATCCCGGTGATCGTCGGGGTCCTCGGCGTCACGGTCGGCGCGGGTGCGCTCTACCTCTACCGCAGGCCACAGCAGGCTGTGGTCAGGTGGTGGTTGGGGCTGTGGGATCGGCTCTCGCGGCGCTCCAACGGCGACGTGGGAACGAGGAGCAGCGCGATTGTCGCCCGGGCGACGGCGTATCGCCTCCATTGGCGAGACGTTGTCGTTGGGCTGGGTTGGGGGATCGCGACCTGGCTGTTGGACTGTGCCTGCTTTGTCATTGCGTTCGTCGCCGTGGGCGCGGCCATTCCGTGGAAGGCCCTGATGCTCGCCTATGGTGCTGGGCAGCTGGCGGCCAACCTCCCCGTCACGCCCGGGGGCCTCGGGGCCGTGGAGGGCAGCATCACGATCGCCCTCGTTGCTTTTGGTGGCGCTCGGGCTGGAACGGTGGATGCCGTCCTGATCTATCGGCTCATCAGCTTCTGGTGGGTGTTGGCCGCAGGGTGGGTTTGCGCGGGGCTGCTCGCACTCGGCGTGCGGAGGGGTCGGTGGCCTCGAAGTGTCCTGGAGGGCGACCCGGCGGCTGCAGCACTGGTTTCGGTCGTGCTCCATCATCAGAATCCTGACGTCAGCGACCAGAGGGTGGATCCGTGATCGTTCGTCGCCATCGGTCAGCGACCATGCACCCAGAACGGGGGTGTTGGGTGCGCCTGAGGCCCCTTCGCCACGCGGGCCGGGGGCGTCTCGAGCGCGGCGCACCATTCCTCAACGGGGGCAGGGTCCGTCGCAGCGTGGTCGTCACCACTGCGCTCGGTCTTTGCGCTGCGCTGCTCGCCGGGTGCTCGTCTGCTCGCAACGCCCTCGGGACCATCAACAGCCCGTGTTACGTGGCGCTCCCGGCTGCTGAGGCCGCGGTCCACGGCAGGGGACATCTCGCCGGGGTGCGCTTAGTCCGGGTCAGCGCATTGCCCACCTTCGGCCTGTTGCACCGTGCGGCCACCCGGCCGAAGGCACGTGCGCGCCGCGTGTGTCTCGTCGCGTTCAACGGACGGTTCTCGGCGACCGGCGTCCAGCGTCCCATGGGCAGGCTTCGGGGAACGGTCGCAGTGGTGGTGTTGCGCTACCCGGACAACCGTGTCCTCGCCACCGTCATCCTCCGGCGCCCCGAGATCCATTTCGGCCATCCGCACTTGCTGTCGTTGGCCGCCAGGAGCGGTCCTGCGTAGTGCGCCGGATGGTTCCAGGGCGCAGAGCCCTCTTCGGTCCCGAGGTTCTCAGATGCCCGAAGCGTCCATCCCGCCACCGTGATCATCATCGGGGAGCTTGGAGTCGTCGACCCCGTGGCGCCTCCCCCCGGTTCTCGTTCGGCGGGTCGCGCGCTCGATCCGCTCAAGCTCACGCTCCACGTCCGACCACAGCAGCGGATCCGGATCTCCCCCCACTGCGGTGACGCGCTGCGCGCGCGCCAGTGTGACGAACGCAACGCTCCACAGGACGCCGATCGTCGCGAGCTTTGCCACGAACCCCGCCAACTGCTGATCGAGCACCGCAGAGACGCCGAAGATCGGGGGGGTGCGCGCGAAGACCGGGTAGAGGGGGTGCCGGGCGAAGATCCAGACCACTGCGAGGAAGCTGGGGACGATCGACTGCACGACGAGGTAGCCCGCGCGCCCCAGTGACGAAGGGCGCGGGCCGGGGAATCGCGTGAGCACGGGCATCCACAGAACGAAGCCAGCAAAGAGCAACGCCCCGTCGCACACTGCCCTGACCGCCAACGACGACGCCTGCGCGTCGACCGCAGGGGTGCTCAATGTCGCCACCGCAATGACCGTCACGATGGCCGTGGCGATCGCCGGCTTCCTGCAAATCCGGAGCAAGCTGTCCACGACGAGCGGGCGGGTGAACGACGCAATGGCGGGTTGCGGGAGGCCGGTCACGAGCAGCGGCGGTGCCGCGAGCACGAGGAGCAGACGCTGGCAGACGAGGCCGGTCAGCGACCAGTGCATCGCTATGTCCGCCAAGGGCCAGGTCAACGCGACGAAGAGGACGGCGAGACCGCCGGAGAAGCTGGCCAACTGGGTGCGGCTGACCACCCACGAAGGTCGCCGAACGATCACCGCGTAGGCGATTCCGGTTGCAGCCACCAATACCCAGGTGATGACGTGCGGCTCGAAGCTCCAAGGCGAGGCGTGGCTCATGGGCTGACCTGTTCCCAGGAAGAGATCGGCACCCTACGCTCTGCGCAGTGGCGCCGCTTGATCGCCTTGAACGCCTGACGGACCTGGTGCTGGTCCTCCTCAACACCTCGCGACCGCTCACCCTCGAGGAGCTCGCGCGAGACGTCCCTGGCTACCCCGAGACGCGCGATGCGCGGCGCCAGGCCTTCGAGCGGGATAAGCGGTTGCTGCGGGAGGAGGGCATTCCGATCGCCACGACCCCGGTCGAGGGACCAGAGCAGTATGGCTACTGGATCGATCCCGAGGCCTTCTACCTCCCAGACCTTGCACTGACTCCCGAGGAGCAAGCAGCACTGCATCTCGCCGTTGCCGGCGTTCATCTCGGCGATCCTAGCGGTCGTGATGCGCTCCTGAAGTTGGGTGCGAGTGGTCTGGCGGAGACGCAACCGCTGGCCTTGTTCTCCCCGCCAGCGGCGCTCGCAGCGCTCTTCGAGGCCATTCGGGAGCGCTGCACCGCCGAGTTCAGCTACCGGGAACAACGGCGCTTCACGACGCCGGCTCGGCTGTGGTTCGGTCGAGGGCATTGGTACCTGATCGCGTGGGACCACGATCGTGGTGCGGCCCGCACCTTTCGCGTCGATCGGATCGGTGGGATCCCGACGATCGGCGAACCAGGGAGCGGGATCCTCCCCCAGGGTTTCGATCCGGAGAAAGAGGCTCCCGAAGAGCCGTGGCGAGTTGTCAGCGCCGCAGACGAGGCCGAAGTGTGGTTGCTCGTCGACGCCATCGAGGCGAATCGGGTGATCGCAGAGGTCGGCGAGCAGGCGTTGCAAGCGCGTCACGAGGATGGGTCGGTGTTGCTTCGGCTCGGGATCACGAGCCTGGAGGCGATGCGCTCATGGGTGCTCGGCTTGCTCGATCACGCGGAGGTCACGGCTCCGGCTTCGATCCGATCGGTGATCATCGACTGGCTCGAGGCCATCGCCGCCGGTGAGCCCCCTCCTGGCGCGCCCGCAGGGCACCTCGACCCCGCCGTCAACCCCGCACCCACCGAGCCCCGAGGGCGATCGCGAGCCGATGACATGGACCTGGGTGGGCCCCGTGGCCAGCGGCGAGATGCGCGTCAGCGGCTCCGCCGATTGCTGGCAATCGTCGGTTGGCTCGCCAGAGCCGGTCGGGCCCAAATTCCCGAGGTCGCGCAGCGGTTCGGACTCTCCGAGAGAGAGCTCGTGTCCGAGCTCGAGCTGGCTGCCTGCTGCGGGTTGCCGCCGTATACCCCGGACGCGCTGATGGAGATCGTGATCACCGGCGAGACCGTGGAAGCGTCGCTCCCGGAGGGACTGGCGCGACCTCGCCGGCTGACGGCCGCCGAAGGGCTTGCCCTAGCGACTGCCGCTCGGACGATCCTCGCGGTTCCGGGTGCCGATGCCAATGGTGACCTCGCCCGTGCCCTCGACAAGCTTGAAGCGGCGCTGGGTGCCCGACGCGGGTTGGTGATCGATCTCAACAACCCTCCGATGCTCGGGGCGGTGCGGCGCGCCTGCGAGGAGGGGTCGGTGGTCGAGATCGAGTATCACTCCGCTTCCAGCGACGAGGTCACCCAACGGGTGGTAGAGCCGTACAAGGTGATCTCGCTCGAAGGGCGCTGGTACCTCGATGCGTACTGTCACCGGGCACAGGCGACGCGACGTTTCCGGGTCGACCGTATTCGCGATGTGAACGTCGTTGAGGGCCAGGCGCGCGTGAGCGGAGACGTCGCGACGCCGCGCTCAGACGACGTCTTGGCGACCGAGGCCTTCGTTCCCGGACCTGGCGCCACGACGGTGCGCCTCGTGGTCGACCGGACGGCGTCGTGGTTGCTCGAAGCGGTACCTGTGCTCGAGGTTGCCCAGCGAGGCGAGCACTTCGAGGCCGTCCTGGCGGTCGGTGGCGTCGCGTGGTTGGAGCGCACGCTGCTCCAGGCGGGGGCAGGAGCCCGCGTTGTCGATCCTCCCGAGTGGAGAAGGATCGGCCCCCGCGCAGCTCGGCGGATTCTCGCCAAGTACCGCGACCGTTCTTGACGTGCTTGGCGTGAGCCGCGTGAGGGACGGCACGGGGAGGTATTACCTCGCCGGTCTCGACACCGATGTTCCTCTCGGGGGTCCGCAACCCGACGCCGTCGGCGGATGGTGGGTGGGCACTGGCGCGTTCGCGCTCGGGCTCCACGGGCGGATCCGCGCCGGATCCTTCCAAGCGGTCCTCGAGGGGCGGAACCCGTCGTCTCGGTGTTCCTTGGCCCTTCGACGGGGGGCGAGCGTGATGGGCTACGACCTGACGTTCAGCGCCCCCAAGGGGGTCAGCGCACTTTTTGCCCTCGGTCAAGCGAGCATGGCCGACCAGGTGCTCGAAGCTCATCATCAAGCTGTCCGAGCTGCGACCTCCTACATCGAACGTTTTGCCGCCGCGGTCCGCCGCGGGCCGAGCGACGACGTCCGCGTGGTCCGCACCGACGGTCTGATCGGTGCGGCGTTCACACACTTCGCGAGTCGAGCATCGGACCCACATCTCCATACCCATGTGGTGCTCGCGAACCTGGCCCACGGAGAGGACCGCTGGTCGGCACTCGATGGTCGTGGGCTGTTCGCGCATGCCGCTGCCGCCGGCGAGCTCTACGAAGCGCACCTCCGCCACGGGTTGGCGAGCTCCTCGTCCATCGAGTGGGAGCGAGGGCGCCAGGGTCGGCCCCAGATCGCCGGGCTCGATCCCGTGGTGATCGGAATCTTCTCGAACCGCTCGGCAGAGATTCGCATGCACCTCGACGAGCGGGGTCTCCGCTCGCGGCGAGCACGCCGCATCGCCTGGGCGACAACGCGCGACCCGGCGGTCGCTGGGCCTGGCGTTGCCGAGCTGCGCATGTGCTGGGCCGAGCGCGCCAGGCGGCACGGGGTCGGGCCCCTGGAGCTTCGATGGGGTAGCGATCGGGGCCATCCATTGCCACGAGGGCTCGACGAGCATCGCTTCGCAGCGGAGCTCTACCGGAGCCCGCACGGCGTGCGCCGGCGTGATGTGATCCGGGCATGGAGTCGATCCCTCCTGCAGGGCGCCCCAGCTCGGGAGATCCAAGGCGCGGTCGAGCACTGGCTCCCTGGCGTCGAAGGGATCGGCGTTGCGGAACCGCTTTCGGCGATCGGACCATTGATCCCGGGGAGTCACCTCCTTCGGGCTCTCGGCCCGCGTCCGCTGCAAGCCGCTCAACAACCGCTCTGGCGAGCCGGGGCCGAGGCGATCGAGGCATACCGGTCGCGTTGGGGGATCGGCGTGCGCGATCCGTTGCTCGATCTCGCTGATCGACGACCCCTCAGGGATCTGCCCGCGCGGCAGGTTGCTGACCACCTCACGCTGTGCCGTCACCTTGGTGAGCTGCGCGCCCAACTCGGCAGAGCGCGAGATCCGACCACTGGCCGGGGCGGCCTGGAGCTCGGTCATCGATGATCCGTTCGCTCCAGCCAGTGGGCCCTCGTCTCCCGGGACTGCCCCCCAGGGTGCAGCGCATGATCGAGTGATCGCACCGGTTCACGGTCGCTGACGAGCTCTCGCCACGGGGAGAAGGCATACGACGGTGTGAGTTGCACCCACCCGATTTGATTCCGAGCATCGATCGCAAGGGCCATCCCGGACCGACCCCGCGCGACGACGTCGACCGGCAATCGCGGCCGGAAGATCGAAGAGGTGCTGACTGACCCGTGAAGCCGTCTGTCGGGTCCTTGTGCGGTCGCGACTGTTCGCGACAGGAGCTCGGCCTCACCTGCCAACAACGACACCGTGCGCAGCGTCGGCAGATCGGCGATCCCTCCGAGGACCATCGTGGAGCCGAACAACGACAGGAAGCTCTCTGCTTCCCGGCCCCACCGATTCCGGGCCTGCGAGAGATCTTGAAGGCAAGCCAGGGTCAGCAATCCCTGCCCGGCACCTTCGCTGACGATCGCTGGTAGGTCGGGAAGGGGCGCGATGTTCGCGACTTCGTCCAGCGCGAACAGCACCGGAGGGTTGGTCGTCGCTTCGAGCGCTCGCCTGTAGGCGGCGTCACGGACGTCGGAGAGGATGCCGACGATCAATGGAGCGAACAGCTGCTGGTGACGCCCCGCGGCACAGATGTACAACGTGTGGGGCCCGCTGCAGAAGGATTCGGTGTCCAAGAACGGAGGCTCCGTCGAAGCCAGAGCGGAGACGGATCGATACGCGGCGAGCACGCCGGATGCCGTCGACCAGATGCTGGATTGCTCGCGCTCCTCTGTGGTGAGGATGCCTGCCAGCACGTCGGTGGCCGGCTGGCGATCCCCGATCTTGTTGGTCAGCACGTCGAGCGCGCTGGTGCCCTCGTGGCGATCGACCCACGAAAGGACCGTGCGCATCGATTGGCCCGAGAGCGCCGCAGCATGCAACAAGGGGGCGAGCAATGCGGCGGCCCGCTCGCTCCAGTGGTCCGTCGTCGCGGGCGTCCATGATCCGCCGCCGCTGTGCGTGGCGCGCACCATGGCATGAGCAACTCCGAGGGCACCGTCCCAGGCGCGGCTCGCGTTGACGGGAGACCATCCGACTCGCAGTGCCTGGGAGGTCTCCTCGACGGTGCCGCTCGGATCGTAGAGGAGCGTCCAGCCGCGGCGCGCACGCGCCCGAGCCGTGGCCATGAGGACGTCTGGCTTCGTCGAGGTACTGACGACCGCTCCGTCAGCTGCGAGCACGTTGGGGATGACGATGGAGGACGTCTTTCCAGAGCGCGACGGTCCGAGGATCAAGGTGGAACGTTCTGGACCTGACCAGGCCCAACCGCCATCGCCGAGTCCCAGGTAAATACCCCTTTTCCCGTTGCCTGGCATCTCCGTCACGTCCTTTGGGACCCATCGTCGTTCTCGGGCATTCGGATCGCTTGCCGAGCGTCCGAAGCGATGTCGGGCATGCGCCAACATTGCGGTCGTCGCGACACAGAAGGGTCTTGGCCATCGGCGGTCGGCGTGCAAACGGCCTCCAACGCTCGACCACCGGCCCCCTTCGAAAGCTCACGATCGTCGCCGACGGGGTGATCGTCGCCAAGTCAACGCGGACGGGTCGCGCCTCGTGCGCGCCAGATGCTCGGTGGTGCGCGCACGCCGACGCAACGATCTGCCGACCACAGTTAGTGGTAGTTGAGTGCCGCATTATGCAGCTGATGATCGAACCGTCATCGCTACGGGCGTCGATCGAAGAGCATGAGGTCGGGTAGGTGAGCAACACATGGTGCTCGTTGCTATGTTGCATTACTGGGTATCCACATCGTTGTGCAACATGGAGAGTATCTTTTGGCGGCATGCACGCACGGTTGTGGACGAGCGTGCAGCCACCAAGACGTAATGCGTCATTGGGGTGATCAAGCAATAGCCGGTGCAGCAATGCGGAAGCCGGAGTTCGTCGGTCTCCGGTGCCTCGCAGGCTTCACCTACAACCAAAGTTGAAGTTCAAAGGGAGGTGCACCTGTGGCGCCAGCCGCAAACAAGCGGGCCCCGGCAAGGAAGACCGCCAAGCGGGCCCCGGCAAGGAAGACCGCCGCTCGGAGGAGCACGGCACGAGCGACGGCTCGAAAGAGCACCGCGCGGCGGGTGGTTGCGAGAAAGAGCACGGCGCGTAAAGCGACGGCTCGAAAGAGCACAGTTCGGAAGCGGACAACAACCCGAGTCGGCGCTCGCAAGACGACGGCTCGCAAGACGACCGCCCGCAAGGCCCCGGCGCGCAAGCGGACGACGAAGAAGGCCGCGGCTCGCAAGACGACGGCTCGTAAGACGACCGCTCGCAAGACGACCGCTCGCAAGACGACCGCTCGCAAGACGACGGCCCGCAAGGCCCCGGCGCACAAGCGGACGACGAAGAAGGCCGCGGCTCGTAAGACGACCGCTCGCAAGACGACCGCCCGCAAGACGACGGCCCGCAAGGCCCCGGCGCGCAAGCGGACGACGAAGAAGGCCGCGGCTCGTAAGACGACCGCTCGCAAGACGACCGCCCGCAAGACGACCGCCCGCAAGGCCCCGGCGCGCAAGCGGACGACGAAGAAGGCCGCGCCGACAAAAGCCCCCGCGCGCAAACGAGTCGTCAAGAAGGCACCAGCACCAGCACCGGCACCAGTACCGGCCGTGGAGGAGACTCCTCCGCCGATCTCCGATATGCCGTTCTGAGCAGTTCGTTGCCACCCAGCCTGAAGGTGGCGCGAGATGGGCGGGGGTTCTCCTCCGCCCATCTCGCTGGGTCACGAAGGAGGCGTGTGATCGGGTGGATCAGCCGCTCGCCATGCAGCGTCCTTGCTGCACACCCTCAGGCAACGGGCAAGGAGCGGGTCGGTCGGCCTGTGACTGCCTCACAACGTGAGCGCATGGAAGCTCTCGCCTCGGGAGACTCCTGCGATCGCGCCGTGGCGCTCGAGCTGAGCGATGAGCTGACGGCTGAAGTCCGTCTCGGTGGTTTCGGCTCCGATTCCCATGGCATTGCGGTGCTGGCTTCGATGCGCCAGGAGCGCAGCGAGCTTCAACTGCTCGAAGCCGCGAACGGACTCGACATGGTTCGGGACGTCGGCCTCCCAGAGGAGCAAGATTGCGGGTCTGTGCGGGGTGAGGCCTTCCTCGGGGAAGAAGAGGGGGTCTCCTGCGGCCACGATCGCGTCGGTCACGATGAAGCCCGCGTTGCGGTGGTCGGGATGCAACCGATAGCGGCGCCATGGGTCGTGGCTAAGCACGACATCGGGGCGAATGCGTCGGATCGCGCGGCAGACCGCGCGCCGTTCCTCGGGGCCGTTGCGCAGCTCTCCGTCCGTGCGACCGAGGAACTCCACGCTTTGGCTTCCAAGGAGCCCTGCGGCCTCGGTGGCCTCGTGCATCCTGACCGCGGCGAGCTGTGCAGTGTCCATACCTGGGTCCCAGCTCCCTTTGGACCCGTCGGTGAGCACGAGATGGTGTACCGCACAGCCGGCCCTTGACCACTTGGCCAGCGTGGCACCGCAACCGAACTCGATGTCGTCAGGGTGCGCACCGATGGCTAGCGCCACCGCGGGAATGGAGAGGTTTGTCGTCGGCGGTCCGACTTCTGGGAGCTCGTTGACCGGCCGGACCGGTGGCGTCGGCCTGGGCGATGCTGCGGAGCCAAGGGTCAGTGACTCCGCTGCCGAGGCTCCGGTACTGGCGATGTCGGAGGAGGGATCCGGTGGCCTCACGCGTGAAGTCCCCTGTTCACTGCTGAGGGGCCGAAGCGAGATCAATCGGTCGGTGTGTGTGACGGACCGGGTCGATTGAGGCGAGATCCGCGGGCACGTCCACGTCGAAGGCCAGTGCAGGCTCCTCCAGAACCCATGCCGGAAGGCCAATGCGCTCGCATTCGTCGAGATGCCGGCGAAACGACCCAGGGCCATAGGAGAAGCGGAACCCAGAGCGCGTCGGAACCCTCACGATGTTGGTGCCGTTGTGGTGCCGGTCGGGAACGAGGGTGACCCCGGGAAAGGCGCGCAACCTGCCAATTCCCCTGGCTCGGGGAAGATCGCTGTGGGCGACGGTCACCTGCTGGACGCCCATCGCGGCCAGCTGGTCGACGCCGGCTTCGACCGCCCCGTTGAGCCCGCGCCCAGGCTCCCATACGACGAGGGCATGAAGATGACGGGCCCAGTCGGCAACCTCGGGGTCGTCGCAGACCACGGCGACCGGTAGTGGACGAGCTGCAGCTACGACGCGTTCGGCCATCGCCCGAGCAAGGCGACGGCGCTCTGCAAGGCTCAGTACCCCACCCAGGCGTCGTTTGGCTTCTGCGAAGGACTTCACTGGGATGAGGACTGCAAGCGGACCCAGCTCGAACCGAGGACCTGATACAGCAGGCGAACCAGGCTCGAGGGGCAGGGCCGATCGATCCCCGGTCATTCAACGAAGTTTATGGGTGGCCAGGCCATAGGCTCAGGTGATGCGGCGAGCGAGTGTTGCAGTGGTCGGTGCCGGATCCTGGGGAACGACGATTGCCTCGCTCATCGGTCGACGGGCGAGCGCGAACCTGTGGGCTCGCTCTCCGAGCCTCGCTGCCACGATCGCCGAGACTCGCCAGAACGCGCGCTACCTGCCGGGCATCACGGTACCGGACACGGTGCGGGTCACCTCCGACATCGAAGATGCGATGGCTGAGGTCGGTCTCGTGCTGGTGGCGGTCCCCTCGCACGGGTTCCGAGCCGTGCTCGAGGCGATGGCACCCTACGTGGAGACCGGCATGCCCGTTGTGAGCCTGGCGAAAGGTCTCGAGCCCGGGACGGACGTCCGGATGACCGAGATCATCGCCGAGATCGCACCCAGGGCTTCCTACGGCGTGCTCACCGGTCCGAACCTCGCGCAAGAGGTTGCCGAGGGTCGCCCAGCCGCGGCAGTGGTGGCGGCGCGTGATCGCGAGGTCGCTCGTTGCGTTCAGGAGCTGCTGCACAGCAGCAGCTACCGTGTGTACACGAGCAGCGACGTCATTGGATGCGAGATTGCCGGCGCCGCCAAGAACGTCACGGCGATCGCTGCGGGCATGAGTGACGGTGCTGGGCTCGGGGAGAACACGCGCGCGGCCCTCATCACTCGAGGGTTGGCTGAGCTTGTGCGGATCGGCATGGCCCTTGGTGCCGATCCGATGACCTTCAGCGGTCTCGCCGGGGTCGGAGATCTCGTCGCGACCTGTACGAGCCCGCGCTCTCGCAATCGCAGTGTCGGGGTCGAACTCGGACGCGGTCGCCGATTGGCCGATGTGCTCCTTGGCATGCGCATGGTTGCCGAAGGCGTTCAGACAGCCGCGCCGCTGCTACGCCTTGCTGAGCGCCACGGGGTGGAGATGCCGATCGTGCAGCAGGTGGCTGCGATCGTGAGCGGTGCCACATCTGTCTCCAAAGCACTCGCGGCGCTGATGGAGCGACCAGCTCGTCCCGAGGTCGATGAGCGCCTGCGCACGCGCTAACCAGCGGCCGGCCGGGCAGCGCTGGAAAGCCGAACGGTCGCGATGCCGAACGGTCGGAGGACGAAAGAGGAGTCGAAGCGTTCCAGTGGTCGACCCCTCAGGTCGACGAGCCAACCCGACGCGTCGTCGAATTCCACCGTGGCTGCATGATCGGTGGGATTGAAGACGCGCACCTCGAGCATGCCGTGTTCTCGGCGAACGGCGGTCACCTCCGCGCCACGAACCCCGAGCGCACCCCCCACCGGCGGTCGCCAGCCACCGCCGAGCGATGTGACGGTTTCGAAACCGAGGAAGACCTCGTCGCACATCGCCCACGGGTCGACGTCGCCGAGCGCGAGGGCATAGTCGGCCTCGATGACCTTGCCGACGAGCTGCAATCCCTCTACTGGCACGAGCGGCCCGGCCGGAACCGGGCGGTAGGCCATGCCGATCCGGGAGAGCATGCCAGTCGACCGCAGGAGCGTGAGCGCGAGGGCGTGCGCCCGCTGCTGCCCATGGACCTCGGAGCAGTCGACGAGCTCGTATTCGTTCAGGCCCACGTGGCACACGGTCAAGTTCCCGGCACGAACGAAGCGCCGGGAAGGGAAGGTCGGGAGACCGTACTCCTCGGCGCGCCCTTCGGCACTCAGTCCTCTGGTGACCGTGCCGAACGCGCATTCGGCAACGGAGGCCTCGGCAGGGTCCGGCAGGGGAAGATGCACCCGGACGCGGTGATCGCGGCTCGGGTTGACGAAGCGCGTCTGCACGCGAACGATCGGCTCATCCGCGTGCAAGCTGAGCTTCGTCGACACCTCGACGAACTGTTCCCCGGTGCGCTGGCCGCTTCGGGGGTCGATGTGATCGGGCCAGCGATACCGGGCAGCGATGACGGCGCTCGCCCGGACTGGACCACGCTCGGCGACGGTTACCGTGACAGAATCGGGGGTGTCGACGACCGAGTCGTGGGGAGGCGGCGAGTAGTTGTATGAGTCGCCCAGGTCTCCGCCGTCGACCAGTCGCCCGTACCCAGGGATGCCGTCGATGGCGAAGGTTCCGTCTGCGGAATCGATCGCGACCGTTACGAGGCCGTTCGTAAGGACGACCTCGTTGGAGCGTTCCTGGCGGTCGGAGGGTTCAGATGCCGTCGCGTCGGCACCGCCGACAACCGCCGATGCCGGGTTGCTCAACGGAGCCGGTGCGTAGGTCTTCCATCCGAAACCCGGCACGTCGGCGACCCTGGCCGCTACTCGGCGGACGGGAGGCTGGTCGAGGCGCACCTGCACCTCTGCATCGGGTCGAGCATCGAGTCGAGCGATGAGGTTCTCCTTCAGCGCGTCGATCGGCACGCCGGGGCGCTCCGTATCGCTGACGGTGACGGTGACGATGATCCGTGACGGATCTTCGTCGATGCGTACGTCGGTCACCCACGCCTCGTCGGCAATGCGCGTTCCCTGCAACATGGCGAGCACCATGCGGACGCTGGCGGCATCGAGGTTGAGCGAGCCGGGGAGGCCAGTGCGTTCCGAGAGCACCTGTTCGTTGGCATCGGGAAGGCGATCGCCGACGATCACCAGTTCCGCGACACCGCTGCGGCACCGATGGGAGGGATTGACGATCACCGGCCCCGGATCGCTCATCGAGGCGGCGAGGTCACCCAGAGCTCGGCGGGCGACGGCGTCGGCGATCTGTCTCGCCTCGACGTAGCGGCCAAGCACGGCGTCGGTAACCTCGTCGACCGAGCACGCACAGATGGAGTCGTGTGCGGCGTTTCGGACGACGGACCGCCAGGCGATCCCCAGTGCCTCACCGGGCCAGTGCGGTGGTGGGCTGAAGAGCGCGGCATAGGGTTCGGCTCGCCGTTCGAGTGCGAGTGCAGCCCGTGCTGCTGCGCGCTTGACGTCGACACGACTGGAGGTGACGCCCATCAAGATGTTGGCGCGTGCCCCAGAGCGCAGCTCACCTCGCCAGCGCGGGAGTCCGACCGTCGGCGCGCGCTCGAGGTACTCGGTGAGCGAGGACATCGAGAAGCGGAACGCATCCTGGAGCTCGTTGGCTTCCTCGAGCACGCGGCCGACGAAGGGTTGGGCCGGCAGGTGGTCCGAGCCGTTCATCCACAGAATCTCGTCGATCAGGTAGTCGGCGATCTCCCGCTCATGGGCTGCAGCCCGCTTGACGAGGGCCTTCGCGTCGTCGGGGAGCGTTGCGCCGTTGCCGTAGCCGCGGGGGAGGTATTCCGCACGGACGGTCGATCCGTCCGGCGCTTCCCACCAGAATCCCGTGCTCTTGATTGCCTGGGGTACGCCGCGCCAAACCACGGCGTGCTCGATCCCCGCCTGCCGGAGGATCTGGGGCATCTGGGCGATGTGCCCGAACATGTCGGGCAGGTACCCCACCAGCATGGCCCCCCCGAACGCGCCGGCGCGGGCCATCCCCATCTGAAGGTTCCGGACGATCGTCTCAGCCGAGACGAGGAACTCGTCCATGAGGATGTACCAGGGTCCCACCGAAAGACGTCCGGCCGTCGCCAGCGTGCGAATTCGGTCTTCGGCGTCGGGACGGATCTCGAGATAGTCGTCGATGAGTGCCATCTGGCCGTCGCAGAGAAAGGTCCGGAAGGACGGGTCGGATTCGAGGAGCGCGAGCAGCGCGTCCATCGTCGTGACCAGGTCGAGACGGAATTCCTGGAAGGGCTTGTACCACTCGCGATCCCAATGGGTATGGGCGACGACGGCGACCCGCCGCGTCCCGCCCTCCGCGCTCGGCGTGGAGGGCTCGCTGGGAGGCCCTGGCGGGACTTGGGGCTCACCGAGGTGCTCTGGTTGCCGAGCTGGCGGGGTTCGCTCGTTCATCTCCCAACCATGCCACGCGGATCGTTCCCGCCGGATCCGGTTCTCGAGTGCTGCTCGCCAGTGGTCCGTCGGGGCCCGCTCGAACGAGGCGGTTGGGGTACCGTGGCCCTATGCGGATCGCGTTCGGCACCGACGAGCGGACGGCGGTCACCGAAGCCGTCATCGAGGAGCTGCGATCCGCGGGGCACGAGGTTGAGGTGCTTGCCGACGGCGAAGCGTGGCCCCACGTGGGGCACGCCGTCGGCGCAGCGGTTGCCAACGGCGAGGCAACGTTCGGCGTGGTGTGCTGCACCACGGGTACCGGCGTGTCGATCGCGGCGAACAAGGTCCCAGGAGTGCGGGCCGCGCTCTGCACCGATGCGGCGACCGCCGAGGGTGCACGGCGTTGGAACGATGCGAACGTCCTGGCGTTCGGGCTCAGGTTGACGACCGAGGCCGTGGCGAAGGAGATGGTCCGTGCGTTCCTCGGGACGACGCCTGATCCCGGGGAGCAGCCCCTCGTTGCTGCGGTGGAGCTGGTGACGCGACCAGCGAACGGCGATGGTGCCTGAAGCGCTGGGACCCGTTGTTCGCCCTCCGACGCTCGACGAGGAGCGTCGCCTTTGGCGGGCTGGATTCGACCTGGTGGCCGGGGTCGACGAGGTCGGGCGGGGGGCGTGGGCAGGACCGGTCAGCGTCGGAGTGGCCGTTGTTCCGACCCGGACCTCCAAGCGCTCGGTCCCAAGAGAGCTTCGAGATTCCAAGCTGGTGTCCGAGCGGCGAAGGGAATCGATGTTCGACGAGATCGCGGCGTGGTGCGCGAACTGGGCGGTCGGGCACGCCACCGCTGGCGAATGCGATCGCCTCGGCATGACTGCAGCTCTGCAGCTCGCCGCAGCCCGCGCGCTCGCCGCCCTCAGGCTGTGCCCGGATGCAGTCCTGCTCGACGGACCCTTCGATTTCCTCCAGGCTGGGGTTCGCTCAAAGGCTCCCACAGACGAACCCCTCGTTGGTGCTCCGACAGTGATTCCCATCGTCGACGCCGACCGCAGGTGTGCATCGGTGGCCGCGGCGTCGATCCTCGCCAAGGTGGTTCGTGACCGGATCATGCGCGACGAGGCGGAGCACTTCCCGCAGTATCACTTCGAACGCAACAAGGGTTATCCCTCGTGGGCGCATCGAACGGCGTTGGCGGGGTACGGTTTGTCGGCGATCCACCGCCGATCGTGGGTGTTCGTCGACGGCATCCCGTGGCATGCACCGGGCGCCAGGTCCATCACAGGACCGAACAGGTCAGTCTGAGTCGTCAACCGCTGCGAGCAGCGGTCACGCATTCCGCATTTCCCCGGTGTTGACCAGCGAAGGGAGCTGACGATGACGCTGAGCGGACCGCGTGGGATGGGTTTGGCGAGCGCGCAGAAGCGGAGGACCTTCCCTGACCGCCCCGTGGTGCCGTGTCTCCGAGCTGATGAGGATACGAGCGTGACATCGTGCTGACGACGCTCGACGAGATCCAGGGCGCATCCCCGCACATGCGCGCGCACACGGATGCGGCGGAGGTGCACGAGCGGTTTTCGCAGCGTCTGACGCTTGTCCCGCTGGCGTCAACGACGTTGCCAGGCTCCGAGTTGACGAAGCCAGACGATTTCCTGAGGAAGGTACCGACCAGCAGGCACGAGCCGGTCTCTCTCGTTTTTATTTCCCCCTTTTTTCTGTAAAGCCCGATCGACACAGCTCGATCGGGCTTTATCCGGTCGAGCTGCCTTGGGACGAGACCGAATCGCTGACGGTCATCCATCGGTGCCGCATTGGACGGTCGGTCACCCTGGGGTCCAACGAGCCCCAGGGATCGGCGAGCCTCGCTGCACCTAGACTTTGCTCGAGATGGCGTACCTCTTGGCGCTGGGGGCAGCGTTTGCCAACGCCCTCACGAGCATCTTGCAGCGCATGGGTGTGGAGACGGCACCGGCGGCTGCACGCTTGCGATTGCGCCTTCTCGCCCATGCCGCCCGGAACAGCGCCTGGTTGGCGGGTTCGGTGGTGATGGTGCTGTCCTTCGTGCTGCAGGCGATTGCCCTGCATCTCGGGCGTCTGAGCGAGGTACAGCCCATCCTCACGAGCGAGCTCCTGTTCCTGGTGCTCCTGCTCGGTACGTGGCTCGGCTATCGCGTCGGGATCCGCGAGTGGCTCGGTGCCGCCGCTGCAGGTGCGGGGCTCGCCGGCTTCCTGGTCTTCGCCAACCCCGGTGGTGGAGACGTCGTCCCGACTCCGACCGGGTGGATCGAGGTTGGCACGGCATGTGGCGCGGTGGTAGGGCTCGCGGTCCTTTTGGCGCTCCGGGGCCCCGGTTGGTGGCGTGCAGGGATGTTCGGGCTCGGTGCCGCCGTCGGATTCGCCTTCACCGCGTCGTTGACGAAGGTCGTCTCTGGCTATGCCGCGCACGACTGGGATTCGGTTCCCCACCACTGGGAGACCTACGGGCTCGCCGTATGTGGGCTGGTCTCCTTCTTTCTCGCCCAGAACGCCTTCCATGCAGGCCCGATCGCAGCATCGCAGTCGAGCCTCGTGCTGGTCGATCCGTTGGCGAGCATGCTCATCGGGATCGGGCTCTTCGGCGACCAGTTGCGAACATCGGGAGCCTGGGGACCGTTGGAGGCCGTCTCGCTCCTCGTGCTCTTCGCCGGTGCGCTCTCGCTGTGTCGCTCACCGCTCGTCCGCGGGGTCAAGGGGGAAGACGGGGCCGCCAGTGAGCTCCTCTCCGAACGTGCCCGGCACGGTCTCGGAGACCCGGTCACTGCGGAGCCCGCGCCATGTTCACCGCTGCCGAACGCCTGAATACCCCTGACCGCTCCCGGGGCATTGCCCGGCAGCCCAGGAGTCCCTCGACGCGCCGTGCCGGGCATCGGAGCGATCGATCGTCGGACCGCTCGTGACCGGGCATCAAGAAACCCCTGTACAGGACGGTCCAGGTAGGGTGAGTGACATGGCTGATGCCGAAGCGCTCGGTGCTGCGACCGGCACGGACGTGCGAGACCCCGATCGCCGTGGCATTGGGTCCCTTGGACCCAATGCGTGGTTCGTCGAGGACATGTACGAACGGTTCGTCGTCGATCCGGGCTTGGTGACCGAGGGATGGCGAGAGCTGTTCGCCGATGCCCTTGGCGAGGAGCGCCCCGGTCGTTCTCCAGTTCGCTCACCGTCTCCAGCGCTTGGGTCCCCGTCAGCGCCTCGGCCGGCACCAGAGCGACCGCCGGGATCGGCGGAGCCTGCCCGGGCGCCATCCGAGGGCGGCGCGAGCGCCAGCGAAGGGGCCGTCCCGTTGCGAGGGGCCGCTGCCCGCATCGCGACGAACATGACGGCCAGCCTGAGCATCCCCACGGCGACCAGCGTTCGTCATGTTCCGGCAAGGCTGCTCGAGGTCAACAGACAGATCCTCAACAACCAGCTCGCCCGCACGACTGGCGGCAAGGTCAGCTACACGCACCTCATCGGGTATGCCGTCGTGCGCGCCGTGCGCGAAGTGCCCGCGCTCAACACCAGTTTCGTGGAGGACGTCGACGGCGCTGGCACTCCTGGAGCGTTGCGCCATGACCATGTCGGCCTCGGACTCGCGGTCGACGTGGTGCGCGACGACGGCACTCGAACGCTCCTCGTCCCGTGCATCAAGAACGCGGACACGCTCGACTTTCGTTCGTTCGTCCGTGCATACGACGACTTGATCCAAAAGGTCCATACCAACCGCGCGACACCTGACGACTTCACGGGAACGACCCTCACGCTGACCAATCCCGGCACGATCGGAACGGTCCAGTCCGTGCCGCGGCTCATGCCGGGACAGGGTGCGATCATCGGTGTCGGCGCGCTTGGCTATCCAGCCGGCTTCGAGGCCACCGACCCCCGCGTCATCGCGGAGCTGGGGATCGGAAAGGTCGTGACGTTGACGTCGACCTATGACCACCGGATCATCCAAGGCGCGGAATCCGGCTTGTTCCTCGGAACGGTCGCCCGGTATCTCATGGGCGAGGACGACTTCTACGCCGAAGTGTTCGAGTCGATGAACGTGCCTTACGAAGCGGTGCGCTGGCACGCGGACACCAATGCCATCGACGACGACGGCGTCGAACGAGAGCGGAGGCGCAAGCAGGTTCGTGTCCAGACGCTCATCAACATGTACCGAGTTCGCGGGCACCTCAACGCCCATCTCGATCCTCTCGCTGCCCAGCCGCCACACATCCATCCAGAGCTGGACCCCGCAACCTATGGGCTGACCATCTGGGATCTTCCTCGCCCCTTCTACGCCGATGGGCTTGCGGGGCGTGAGATCGCGACGTTGGACGAGATCTTGCATCTGCTGCGCGATGCCTATTGCCGGACCCTGGGCATCGAGTACATGCACATCCAGGATCCCGAGCAGAAGCGCTGGATCCAAAGCCATGTCGAAGGAGTTTCTGCTTCCCTGAGCGCGGAGGAGCAACGGCATATCCTCGAGCGCCTCAATGCTGCCGAGGCATTCGAGCGCTTCTTGCACACTCGTTACGTGGGCCAGAAGCGCTTCGGCCTCGAAGGTGCCGAGTCCACCATCGTCGTGCTCGACACGCTGCTCGACGAGGCGGCCGCCGCCGGTGTCACTGAAGCGGTCATGGGCATGGCCCATCGAGGGCGACTGAACGTCTTGGCCAACATCGTTGGGAAGTCCTATCGAGAGATCTTCGAGGAGTTCGAGGGCAATCTCGATCCGGACTCGGTTCAGGGGTCTGGTGACGTCAAGTACCACAAGGGAGCATCCGGCAAGTTCACCGGTCGTTCGGGCCGCGTCCTGCCGATCACCCTGGCGTCGAACCCCTCGCATCTCGAGGCGGTGGACCCGGTCGTCGAAGGGATGGCTCGGGCCAAGCAGGACCGATTGCTCCCTCCGACCGACGGCACGCGTGCGCAGCTCGATCGTCAGGGCCCGGTGGACTTCCCGATCCTGCCGGTATTGGTGCATGGGGACGCAGCGTTCGCTGGTCAGGGAGTCGTCGCCGAGACGCTCAACCTCTCCGGGCTCTCGGGGTACCGGACCGGTGGCACCGTGCACATCGTGATCAACAACCAACTGGGGTTCACGACGGCGCCCGAGGCGGCGCGTACGTCGATCTATCCCACCGATGTGGCCAAGATGATCCAGGCCCCGATCTTCCACGTCAATGGGGACGACCCCGAGGCGTGCGTTCGAGCTGCCCGTCTGGCCTTCGGCTTCCGCCAGCGTTTCCACCGGGACGTGGTTATCGACCTCGTGTGCTACCGATTGCACGGCCACAACGAAGGGGACGACCCCAGCTTCACCCAGCCGCTGATGTACAAGCGGATCGAAGAGCGGCCTTCGGTCAGGACGTCCTACACCGAGACCCTCGTACGGCGCGGGGACATCACTGCCGAAGAGGCTCAGCAGGCGCTCGACGATTTCAACGCACGGCTCCAACGTTCGCTCGACGAGGTTCGAGCCGAGCCCCCGCCACCACCGCCTCGGCTCCCGGTACCCGAGCCACCCGAGCCCACGGTGCCGATGACCGGTGTCGACGCATCCACGCTCCACAGCGTGGCGCAGGTACTGCGGACGGTTCCTCCTGGCTTCACGTTGCATCCCAAGTTCGAGCGCCAATTCGCTCAGCGGGATCAGATGATCGCCAGGGGAGAAGTCGATTGGGCATTGGCCGAGGCCTTGGCAATGGGCTCGCTCCTCGTGGAAGGGATCGACGTGCGTCTCACCGGCCAGGACACTCGGCGAGGAACGTTCAGTCAACGCCATGCAGTCCTCGTCGACTACGCGACCGGAGCCGAGTACGTGCCGTTGGCCCACACCGCCGAGCTCATCGGCGGGACACGCAAGCACGGTCACTTCACGGTTCGAGACTCGCTCCTGTCGGAGTACGCGGCGCTCGGCTTCGAATATGGCTACTCGGTGGAAGCCCCGGATGCACTCGTCGCATGGGAGGCGCAATTCGGCGATTTCGTGAACGGCGCGAGCATCATTATCGACAACTTCCTGGTGGCGGCCGAGGACAAGTGGGGTCAGGAGTCGAGTCTGGTGCTGCTCTTACCCCATGGCTACGAGGGCCAAGGGCCAGAGCACTCCTCCGCCCGCGTCGAGCGGTTCCTCACGCTCTCTGCTCGCAACAACCTACGCGTGACCGTTCCTTCGACGGCTGCTCAGTACTTCCATCTCCTGCGTTCCCAGGCACTTGCAGAGCGCAAGATCCCCCTGATCGTCCTGACGCCCAAGTCGTTGCTGCGATCGCAGTCGACGCGGTCGCCTATCGCGGATCTGGTCTCGGGGAGCTTCCAGAAGGTCCTCGACGACCCAGCGATCGAGGATCCCGCTGGCATCGAGCGGGTGATCCTGGCGAGCGGCAAGGTGGCTCACGAGGCGATGCAGCGTCGGAACGAGCTTGCCAAAGATGGCATCGCGACGGTCCAGTCCGCGATCGTGCGTGTCGAACAGCTCTATCCGTGGCCCGGGTCCTTGATCGAAGGGGTGCTCGAGCGCTACAAGAACGCCAGCGAGGTGCTCTGGTTGCAAGAGGAGCCGGAGAACATGGGTGCATGGCCTTTCGTTCACGAGCGGTTGCACCGTGTCGTGCGGGATCGCTATCGCTTGACGCACGTGAGTCGAGCCGAATCTGCCAGCCCGGCGACCGGGAGCACCGCGCTTCACCAGCTCGAGCAGGCGGAGCTGTTGCGGCGGGCGATCGGCTGACGATCGAGCCGATCTCCTGCCTGGTTGCGATGCCCGAAGCCGCCACCGCCCGGAGGAGGGCCCATCGCCTGGTGGTGGTCGATGGCTCGAACCTGGCCACCGAGGGAAGGACGACCCCGAGCTTGGCCCAGCTGGACGACGCCGTCCGATCCTTTGCGGCCGAGCAGCCCGATGCGGAGATCATCGTCGTGGTGGATGCCTCCTTCGGCCATCGGATCGACCCGTCTGAGCGGGAGACGTTCGCACAAGCCGAGCTTCACGGGGAGCTGGTCTCACCACCGGCTGGAGCGATCGGTCGAGGGGATGCCTTCCTGCTGCGCATCGCAGAGCGCACGGGTGCAACCGTTCTCTCCAACGACTCTTTCCAGGAATTCCATCAGGAGCACCCCTGGCTCTTCGAAGATGGTCGGCTCGTCGGGGGAAAGCCAGTGCCTGGAGTCGGCTGGATCTTCACCCCGCGACTTCCCGTGAGGGCGACTCGAGGCCGACGACCTCGCGGGGCGGCGCTGCAGGAGCCGAGCGTCGAGCAAGCAGAAGGTGAGGAGGCCGGCCTCCAGCTCCCAGCTGCGATCAAAGCTGCCGAGGTTGCCAAGGCCGTCAAGCGTCGACAGACGCGCGCGGCGAAGCCGGCACCCGCGGCCAAGATGGCGAAGCCGGCCAAGGCGTCTGCCGCCAAAGCAACCGCACCGACTGCGGACGCGGGCCGCAGCGGAGCATCGGGTGGTGTCAGGACGGCTCGCGCCGCCAACGATCTGCACGTTCGAGAGGCGATCGCCGAAGCGGCAGCAGAGGTAGCCACCCAGGCCGTCGAACCTTCACAAATAGCGCCTCCGAGACGTCGGTTTCGCTCCCCACCGCCACCTGCGGTCAACGAGCCGCTGGCATTCCTGACCTTCGTTGCCGACCATCCGATCGGGAGCTTCGTCGAAGGTGAGGTCGTATCCTTCACCTCCCATGGAGCGATGGTCGACGTGGAGCTCCCTGATGGGGCGACGCTGCATTGTTATGTGCCGCTGACGGCGATGGCCGATCCGCCTCCTAACAAGGCGCGCGAAGTGCTTCGGCGAGGAGAGCACCGTCCCTTCGTGCTCGTCGCCCTCGACCCACAGAGACGAATGGCGGACCTTGCGCTGCCCGAACGGGCGCAAGCGCTTCTTCGAACGTGATCAGTGAGCAGATTCTGACCAGAACGGAGCGATCAAGGTGGAGGCGGGCATGGAGTCGTCGAGGACCGAACACGGTGTGGTCGAGCCAGCCGAGGTGCTTCCTCATCGTGAACCCTTCCTGTTCGTCAGCGAGGTGGTGTCGCTCGAGCCCGGCCAGTCTGCGGTTGGTCGCTGGCGCCTGGGCGGCGACGAGCCGTTCTTCGCCGGCCATTTTCCGGGCCGTCCCATGCTCCCGGGAGTGCTCATCGTCGAGGCGCTGGCACAGGTCGGCGGGATCGCGTTGCTTGCCGACCCTCGCTTTGCCGGCAAGCTGCCGCTCTTCGGCGGCATCGAACGAGCTCGGTTCCGGCGACAGGTGCTTCCGGGCGAGGTGCTCGAGCTCGAGGTGACCTTGGGGCGACTCTCCGCACGCGGCGGCACGGGCCATGGCCGGGCCCATGTCGAGGGCCGGACCGCATGTGAGGCGGACATGCTCTTTGTCTTCGTCGATCGTCACGCCTGAGGGATCGAGGCACCACGTGCGGGATCGTCGCCCGTTGACCGGTGTCCCGTAGGATGCCGATCGAGGAGCACGTCGTGCGGATCGCTACCTGGAACGTCAATTCGCTCAATGCACGCTTGCCCCGGGTCCTCGAATGGCTCGAGGAGCACCGGCCCGACGTGCTGTGCATGCAGGAGACCAAGCTCGCCGACGAGGCCTTCCCAAGCCTTGCATTCGCCCAGCTCGGGTACGAGGTGGTTCATCACGGGAACGGTCGGTGGAATGGCGTGGCGATCGCGAGCACCCTCGGCGCCGAGAATCCGACTCAAGGGTTCGGCTCCCTCGAAGACGACTACGGGTGCCGGATCGTGGCCGCAACCTGTGCAGGGATCCGGGTGCACTCGGTCTACGTGCCCAATGGGCGCAGCCTGGACAGCGAGCACTATCGCGCCAAGCTGGCGTGGCTGACGAGGCTCCGGACCTACTTGCTCGAACAATGCGACCCGACCCGAGACGTCGCGGTGTGTGGGGACTTCAATGTTGCTCCAGACGACCGTGATGTCTGGGACCCGGCAGCCTTTGTCGGGGCGACGCACGTCAGCGAGCCCGAGCGAGCAGCGCTTCGCAACCTCCTGGACTGGGGACTCGAAGACGTTTTCCGCCGGCACCATGGTGAAGGCGGGATCTTCTCGTGGTGGGACTACCGCGCCGGTGATTTCCACCAGGGCAGGGGCATGCGAATCGACCTGGTGCTGGTCACAAAGAGCCTGGCGGAGCGATCGGTCAGCGCCGAGATCGATCGCAATGCCCGGAAGGGCAAGAAACCCTCGGATCACGCACCGGTCATCGTCGACTTCGAGGTCGCCGCAGCCGGCCAGCCTTGAGGATCTCGCGATCCTGAGTTGCTTCCTTTTGGGTCACGACTGTTCGGGGACCTGGCGAGGGCATTGGTAGCGGCAGAAGCCGCTGCCTGGGCACCGCGACGAGGCTGAAGGTCAGGTTCCGAAGCGCGTAGCGCTGCCCGAAGGGCGGCCAGGTGCTCGGCCGCAAGCTGCGGATCGGCAGGGGCACGCGCTGCCTCGAACTCGCTGACGGCTGCTTGGATGTCCTGGAGCCACCGGCAGGGAGCCGACCCTTGCTCCTCGCTCCATGAGCATGAGAGGTGGTCTCGTGCCCTGGTGAGCGCCACGTAAAGGAGACGGCGCTCTTCGGCGAGTGCCGCTGCCGTCCGGGCGGCGGCAATCGGCATCAACCCCTCCCGTAGGCCGACGACGAACACGATCGGCCACTCGAGGCCCTTCGCTCGATGGAAGGTCGCCAGCGCCACTCCGTCTTGCGGCGCTGGCTCGGGAGGCAGCGCCTCGCTTCCGCCGTGACCGTCGTCTGGGTCGCTGGCGACGGCGACGTCGCTCCCGGGTTCTCGTTCCTCGCCCACCCTGCACGAGGGGATACGCTCCCGTGCCAGGGCGTTCGCGATCCGTGCCAGTTGCGCGTTGGTCCTTGCCAGGACCGCGATGTCAGCCCAGTGCTGCCTCGCGCCCGTCCGGCGGATCTGCCGTGCGACCCAGTTTGCCTCGTCGTCGTCGCTGCCGTGAGCGGAGATGGTCGGCACCGTTCCCGATGACCGCGAGCTCTGCGGTTCGGGGAACCTGCTCGGCCCGAGGGCGCAGTTCGACATCGCCACGATTTCCGGGGAACTGCGGTGGTTGTCGTCGAGGCGGATCACTCGTGTCCCAGGGATCCGTTCGGGAAGCTCGTCGAGCAACGTCGGATCGGCGCCGTTCCATCCATAGATCGCCTGGTTGGGGTCTCCCACGACGAACACGTCGGGTCGTTCGTCGAGCATTCGGCGCAAGAGCCGGAACTGGGCGGGATTGAGGTCCTGGAACTCGTCCACGAACACGTGAGCGTGTCGCCAGCGGATGGCCTCGGCGAAGCGGGGATCTGATGCGAGGAGGTGTCCGCTGTCCACGAGAAGGTCGTCAAGGTCTGCGAGTTGTCGCCGCCGGCGTTCGGTCTCGTAGTCCCGGTAGCTCGCGGCGATCGCTTGGAGCGCTGGCTTCGGTCCGCGGCCGACCGCCACGGCTTGGTCCAGGTACGCCTCAGGTGGGAGTAGCCGAGCCTTTGCCCACCCGATCTCGGCGTCGAGCCGGAGCACAGCGGGCGAGGAGTGATCGTTGCCTGTGCCAAGGACCGAGGCCAGCAGCCTCCGCCGATCAATGATCCGAGGGAGCGGGTAGCCGTGGAGCGAGGCATGCTCGGCCAAAAGACCGAGTGCTGTGCGGTGCAAGGTCCCGGCGCAGACGTCTGCGACGCCGATTCGCCACAAGCGGGCCCGGAGCTCGCTGGCGGCCTTCCGGCTGAACGTACACACCAGGACGCGACGCCGGTCGGCGGTGCCGTCGGAGACCCGACGGGCGATTCGCAAGGTGAGGACACGGGTCTTCCCTGCACCGGCGGTCGCGAGGACGCAAATGGAGGGATCGGGCGCCATCACCGCCTCGAGCTGGGCTGCCGTGAGCCGATGTGCTCGGGCCGCTCCTCGGAAGATCACTCGTTCACCAGGCATCCTCGAACCGTAGCGGTCGGCTGTGACTTAGGGCGGTGGTTGGCTTGGGTATGGTGAGCCGCCAAGTCTCCGAACAGGGCGGTTTGTTGGATGCTTCGATCCCTCGCCAGCGGTCGGCTGCTCGGTCGGGTGACCGGGGACGAGCGGCCCGTCGTTCTGGCACTGCATGGCTGGGCTCGGGACCACCATGACTTCGACGCCGTGCTGGCGCCGTCCGGGGAGCCTCCACTGTGCGCGGTGGCCTTGGATCTGCCCGGGTTCGGCTCGGCGCCCCCTCCGCCTGAGCCCTGGGGATCCCCCGAGTACGCCCAGGCTGTGTCCGCGGTCTTCGACGACATGGCTGCACCGGTGGTCGTCGTGGGTCATTCCTTCGGGGGGAGGGTGGCGGTGCAGTTAGCGGCGAACTGGCCGGACATGGTGGCAGCGCTGGTCCTGACCGGCGTGCCGCTCTTCCACCCGTCGGGGCGCCCTGCGCGAGTGCGATGGCGCTACCGCGCCGTGCGCCGGCTGCATCGTGTCGGCTTGGTGAGCGATGAGCGCATCGAGCGTGCGGCACAGCGCCACGGATCGGCGGACTACCGGTCTGCACGGGGGGTGATGCGCCAGGTCCTGGTCCGTACCTTGAGCGAGACCTACGAAGGTGCACTCTCGGCGATCGGGTGCCCGACGATCCTCGTCTGGGGTGACGACGACGGCGTGGCGCCGCTCGCCATCGCCAACGAGGCCGCCGAGCATCTCCGTCGGGCCGAGCTCCGCTGCATTCCCGGGGCTGGACATCTCCTCCCAAGGACTGCCCCCGGAGCGCTGCGGCAGGCGGTGACCGATAGCCTCGCCTGGCGATGACCAGCGGGCTGGGCGTGTGGTGGACGGTCGGCGCCTGTGTGGTTGGGCTCGTCCCCGCTGGCGCCCGGTGGCTCCGCGTCGCCCAGCGCGAGCACTACCTCGCGGGCTCGTGCGTGCGCTTTGCGCTTCGCTGGTGGCTGCGTGTGCCTCCGAATGTCCCGCTCCTCGCCATCGCCACGACCGGGGTTGGCCTCGCGGTGCGGTGGCCACTCTGCGGGTTCGCGACCGTCCTGGCCGCCGGCTTCGTCGGCCCGTTGTTCCTCTCAGCGCGGGGGCGAACGTCGCGGCTCGTGTTGACCAGACGGCTGCGGTTGCTCGCGGCCGTTTGGGCGGTCCTCGAGGGCATCATCATCGTTGTGGGCTGGGCGAGCGGCATCCCGGCCGTGCTCGCTGCTGCAGGCCTGCTCATTGCCCCTGGCGTCGTCGACGTTGCCTGCGCGCTGACCGCCCCCATCGAGCGGCGGGTGCTCGATGCCTACGTGAAGCAGGCCTCCTCTCGCTTGCAGCGGGTGCATCCGACCGTCGTGGCGGTGACCGGTTCCTACGGCAAGACCTCGACGAAGAGCCATATCGCCCATCTGCTGACCGGCACCCTACGAGTGGTGGCGACCCCGGCCTCTTTCAACAACCGGGCCGGGCTCGCGCGTGCGATCAACGAGCACCTGGGGGAGGCGACCGAGGTCTTCGTCGCGGAGATGGGAACGTACGGGCCCGGCGAGATCGCGGAGCTTTGCCGCTGGTGCCCCCCCCAGGTGGCCGTGATCACCGCCATCGGCCCGGTCCACCTTGAACGCTTTCGCAGTATTGATGCCATCGTGGCGGCCAAGGCAGAGATCGCCGAGCCGGCATCGACGGTGATCCTCAACACCGACGACCCTCGCCTTGCGGCCGTCGCCGATCGGCTGGCAAGCGAACCGCGAGCCAAGCGAGTCCTGCGCTGCTCCGCCATCGAGACAACCGCCGATATCTGCGTCCGCCCGAAGAACGGGACCGTTGCGTTGTGGCAGCGAGGTGTCTGCCTGGCGGAGGGACTGCGTGCGTCGCCTGGTGCCCAGTTCACTAACCTGGCCTGTGCGGTCGCAGTGGCGCTCGAGCTCGGGGTGCCCAGCCAGGTGGTAGCAGCTCGCCTCGAGACGATCCCCGCCGTCGCGCACCGACTCGAGGCCGTCGTGGCGCCCTCGGGCGTTGTCGTGCTCGACGACACCTACAACGCCAATCCAGCAGGCACCAAGGCGGCTCTGCAAGCGTTGCATGCGATCCCCGGTGATGGCCGCCGAGCCGTGGTGACGCCGGGCATGGTGGAGCTCGGGCGTTGCCAGCGGACGGAGAACCAGTCCTTTGCGGCTGCGTGCTGTGCGGTGGCCACGGACCTGCTCATCGTGGGGTTCACGAACCGTCGTGCGCTGCTCGAGGGCGTCCGCCGCTCAAGCGCCGAGGGCGCTCGCAACGTCCGCTGCCTGACGGTCCGGACGCGCGAGGCGGCCGTTGCCTGGGTTCGATCGAACCTCAGCGCCGGAGACGCCGTCCTTTACGAGAACGACCTCCCCGACCACTACCCTTGAGCAGTCAGGTGCCGCCTCGGCACCATCGGTTCGGCACTCTGCCAGAGAACTCGAGGAGCATGCAGCGTGTCCCAGGTGGGTGTCATCTTCGGCGGTCCGTCTCCGGAGCATGACGTCAGCGTGCTGACGGGGCTCCAGGCTGCCCGTGAGCTCGCGGGCAGCCTTGGCCACACCGTCCGCGCCCTGTACTGGTCCAAATCGGGGGAGTGGTTCGAAGTGGATCCGGGTCTGGAAGCGAGGGACTTCTTGGACGCCGTTCCTTCCCACTCGATACCCCTTCGCCTTGTGTTAGGGACCGACGGCCGTGGGTTCTACCCGGCGTCTCGTCGCCTCCGAAGGGCGACCCCCCTCTCTCTTGATGCCGTTGTCGTCTGCTGTCACGGCGGACCTGGCGAGGACGGCACGCTGCAGGCCTCACTGGACCTCGTCGGCATGGCCTATACGGGGCCGAGCTTGGCAGGCGCCGGTCTCGGCATGGACAAGCTGGCCTTCCACGGGGTGATGACCGCTGCAGGGCTGCCGACGCTACCTCGGGTGCTCCTCGAGGAGCACACCAAGGAGGTTGGCTTCTCGGGACCCTTCATCGTCAAGCCACGCTTCGGCGGGTCCTCCATTGGGATCCAGGTGGTGGAAGACCTCGATACCGCCAGGATCGTGCGCAGGTCGAACGTCCATCTCGGGGCCGGAGCAGTGGTCGAGCCGTACCGGGGGGACCTCTTCGACCTGCAGATCGCCGTCCGCAACTGGCCCAGCCTCGAGCTCTCTGCGATCGAGCGTCCGCTGCGCACCGCACGAGCTGGCGGCGCTGCCGAGCCGGAGTTCCTGGGATACGCCGACAAGTACGTGGGCGGGGAGGGCATGGCGAGCGCTCCGCGTGAGCTTCCCGCGCGCATCTCCTCTTCCCTTGAACGCTCGATCCGAACCTTGGCCGAGGAGGTGGCGCGCCTGGTCGGGGTGCGCGGGATCGCCCGCATCGATTTTCTCAGTGACGGTGAGGACCTCTTGGTGAACGAGATCAACACCATTCCCGGCTCGTTGGCCCGCTACCTTTGGATCGACCCGCCAAGGTCGTTCGCCACGCTGCTGGCCGATCTGTTGGAGGAAGCTCGGCAGTCCCCGACCCACCGTTATGACGCAGCCGGCGCTGACGGGAGTGTGCTGCGCGGCGCGTCTTCGATCGCTGCCAAGCTCGCCTAACGGGAGGCTGCACGGGGCCACGGCCCTGAACGACTCCAAGTGCCCCCTGGGCGCCTCGCGGACTCAGGCCGAGAGATCCTGGTTGTGGTGGAGTTGGGCATCACTGGCGTTCGGGTGTGTGTCAGTTCGGCGGCTCAAGTCGGCGAAGAGTCGCTGGGTCGCTTCGGTGGGACTTCCGTCGGGATCGATCTCACGCACTCGGCGCTGACATTCGGACCACTCTCGTTGCAGCCACGTCCGATCGCCTGCCGCGGCAGCGACCTCCATCGCGGCGCGGCTCAGAGCTTCGCCATAGGGGTCGATGAGGCGCACGCGATCGACTGCCCATCGTGCAAGTTCGAGCAGCCCCACCTCGATGGCCAGCCGGGAAAGGCGACACGCCGCGTCCACCAATGTGGTCGCCAGGCGGACCTCATGGCCCTCAGGACGCCACCAACCGTATCCGGACAGCACCCCAGCGAGCGGCTCACCTTCGATCAAGGCGATCGCTGCCCGGTACAGCCCGATCTCGTGTTCGAGCGAGGGCGCTCGTCGCCCGGCAGCGACGAGCTGCATCGAACGAACGACGTCGACGGTGACCCGTTCGGAAAGTCGGTAGTGCCCCGACTTGGATGCTGGCGGCAAATAGAGCCGCCCGTCGCGATCGACGCCAAGGGTTCGTCGGGCCGCTCCAACCGTGTTAAAGAGCGTTTTCGCGGCAGCATCAGCGTCAGGAGACCCAAGCACCCGTGTGCGCATCCGATCGCCGGTGACCGGTTCGGGGTGGTGAAGTGCGAGGTACGCGACGACCTCGACCCCACGGCGGGCTCGTTTTGACGGGAATGGGCTGGTCAAGCCGTCGATGCGAGGGATCGCTGTCAGAAGGCGGACCTCGAGATCGCCTGGGGCGAGTTCGGCATCGATCTCAGGGTCACATCGATCATGAATTCGCCGCGGGTGAACGGTTGGCTGCGTATCGCCTGGACGAGAAGGCGAAGGGAGATCGAGGGGTGTGCTTCCAGGCCGACAGGAAGTGGGCGCGAGCGCCTCGGTGGCCGGAATGGGAGGGGATAGCGTCTCTGCAGTCGAGTCGTCGAGCCGGCTGTTCCCGAGAGAGCGTTGGGGACCCTCCTCGCGGCGATCCCGGCACATGGCCTGGGGACGCAGGGCGATCCCGAAGGGATGGATCGTGGCGCCCCTGCGATCGACGACGATCGTGAGGTCGGTCGGGCTCCGAAGCGACGTCGTCAGTGCGACGCAACACGCTTGTTGCGCCGCGGTGAGGTCTTCGCTGGGACCGAAGCACAGGACGGGAAGATCGGGAGCCGCGCCGCTTCGAGGGTCAGGGAGGGGGGAATACCCGCGACCTTCGAGTGCTCCTTCGCCTGGGGTGAGGATCAGGTCGGTGGTCGGCATGAGTTCGCGCGCCGCCATCGACATCGCGTCGATGAGCTCGTCCCGAAGCGGGCCGACGACCGCGATTGATGTGCCCGGGTCTGCCGCAACGAGCCAGCTTCCCGCGTCATTCTCACCGATCGGGAGCAGGACCGGGAAACGGGGAGTGGCGTCCGTGGCCTCTGGCGCGCAAAGGTCTGGTTGCTCTTGGGCGACGAGGTGCCAATGCAGACCATCGTCTCCGAGCTGCCATCCCGGTGGGGCCCAGTTGATCGCATCGGTGAAGACGAGGTCGAGGCCTTCTCGGCCCACGCACAGCAGCCGCGGCGTGGGGATGGATCTGCGATCGGCGGCGAGCGCATGACCGAGTTGCCGGTTCGCGGCGCCGACCCAATCGAGGGTCGGAAGGTTTTCCGAGCAGCCGGGCCGGTTCACGGCACCCGCCTGGGCCGGTCCACCTCGATCTGCCCCATGGCGGGTCGCCGTGGGTTCCCCGCGGATCGCTCGTCGACGCGCGCGGCGCTGGAGGTGGGCTCGCCGGGCGAGTGCAGCCGAACCGAGTGCGCCGAGCGCGAGTGCACAGAGCTCAGGTAGTGGATTCGGGGGACCTCCATTGGTGTCGCCCGAGGATGTTGTGACGTTGGCCTGCTGCCGGGCTCGCCTTGTGGGCGCAGGAACGTGGCGTCCGGACAAAGGCGCTCCCGGTGCCCTTCGCAGCATGCTGGAGCGCACAAGACGAGCAGTGGGTGGCATCGTCCGCACTCCGTCGGGCACCAGGTGCGGAGTGGCTTTCGTGCTCGGACCGCGGTGACTGGGCATGGCTGTCGAGACGACGGCACCGGCCGTCGTCGGAGATGTTCGACGAGCGTCGAGGCTCGACGACGCGGGACGAACCGGAGATCGTCGGGAAACAGAACCAGGGCGGTGGACGCCCTGAGAAGGGAAGGCCGCCATCGTTGTTGCGTTCATGTTCGCGGTCGATGTCTCGATCGCCGTCGTTAGGGTCACCGCAGGGGTGAGGACGAGGAGTCCGGCCGTCAGGCGTGCCGCGATTCGCTCCGAAAGCTTGGATCCTGGACTTGCCGTGATGTCTCGGCGGCGCATCCTGTGGATGGTTGAGCGAACGATCGGAGCGCAGCACTTGGCCCATGCGATCCAGGCCATGGCGGTGAGCGCATCGAACGCACCGTGGAGACCGGGAACGTCATGGAATGAGAATTGGCGGCTGGTGGTGGCGGCGATCGCGAGCGCCAGGACCGTGGGGACGGCGATCAAGAGCAATATCGCGCCGAAGAGCGTCATGAGCTCGTCTTGGTGCCGAGACGATGTCTGTAACTCGGTCACGAGTCGTCTCGAAGCCGAAGAGCGGTCGTGAAGTGCCCAGGACAGCGGACGCTGGCGGTGTTCGACCATCGAGCCCTCATGAAGCAGGGGAGCTCAGTGTCAGCAGGTAGGAGATGGTTCCTGGTGCCTGGGACAGGTCCACGAGCACAGCGGTGCAGGTCAGGTCGGTGGTGACGAGCGTCAAGGAGAGGTCGGAGCTTCCAGAGACCGATTTAGACTCGGAGGGGCACTCGAGGGAGAGCTCGAGCTCGCCTGTGCCGGACCACGTCACGGATGCTGAGATCGACCCGCTGACGTCGTTGTCGACAAGGTTGGCGGACACGTCCTCGGGGAACTCAAAGTACCCTGGATACGAGCGAATGTCCGGGACGCCCGGAGACGCCGAGCTGCTCGTGCCGTGCGCCTGAGAGCTGCTGGTCATGGCTGGGGCTGTGGAGGGGGGTGGCATTCGCGTCGGTGTGGAGGCAGCCGAGGGCGTTCCGGTTCGGTCCTCGGTCTGGCGGTTCTGGGTTGAGGCAGCGCCTGGTATGGGGTGAGACGAGGCGCTCGTTGTTGTCGAGGCAGACGGGTCGTTAAGTCCGAGCCTGGGCTTCGCGGGAACAGGCACGGATCGGGACTTGAACCCGCTCGTCGCCTCCCGCGGAGGCCGCGGTTGCGTCGAGATGGCAGCGATGAGCGCCATCAGCGCGAGCGAGACCGCCAGGATTGCCCACCAATGTGGCCGTGTCACATCGTGGCTTGGCTCGGGCTCGTGCAAATGGTGCGGGGTATCCATGGAGTGGCTACGCCGAAAGCTGGTGAGCAGCTCGTTGACGCCGAGCAGCAAGGCTCCGGCGGCTCCGACCGCTCATCCGAGCCAGCTCGGCGAGCGAGAATCCCAGAACGCGGTTTCCATAGAGCACGGCGGCGTCGGCAGGGTCGAGGCCATTGCCATTGAGCGCATCGATCGCCCGAGCCAGTGCGTCGAGATCAGTCGTTCCCCCACTCATACCCTGATGTAGACGTTCGTCCAAATCGGGGACCAACGTCAACTCCGGGTTCGCGCGTTCGCGCAACAGCTGCCGACGCATTCGACAGCGAATTGCTGAAAGAAGGTCCAAGATGGCGTAGGCGCGGTCTTCGCCGGCCCAGGCATTGATGACCTCCCAGGCGGTTGCAATGAGGTCAGCGAAGAACGCGCCTCCGTCAGTCCAGTCACCGCCTGAGCCCCAGGAAAGTCGTCGAGCGACGGTGACCAGACCTGGGAGGAGTGCCTGGAGCACGGCCCTGGGGATCAGCGGGTGTGCGGACTGTGATCGGAGCATGATGCGCAGGAGGTGCGCGGCTCGATCCCGAGCTTCGAATCCCACCGGATTTCGGAGTTGGTCGACGAGTGCTCCGAGGTCCCCGAGGCTGAGCGCTGCAACCTCGGGTTCGATGTTCGCGAGCGCGACGATGGCTTTACGTGCAGGAAGACTGTGGCTGATGGTGCGCCATTCCGTACTCAGCTGGTCGATTGGCCGGAGGGGAGATGCGGACATGCCCGAGATGCTGGGAACGCCAACTCCCTCTGGTCCTCCCACCTGTCCACGGCAGTACAGTGCTGCCATGGACATCGCCGAGTTCTACGACGCCGACGAGCGCCGCCGCGAGTCGGCTGAGATCGAGCTCGGAACCGAATGGCACGATGCGAAGGGCGTCCGCTACGAGCTCAACTGGGTCGAAGATACCGGTGAGCTCTACGTGATGCGTGAACCAGTAGCACCGGCCTGGGAAGGGCCATTCGGAGGCATCCACACCACGATCGGGGACCGGGCTCCGGTGACGGGGATGACCGTCGTGGTCGTCGGCCACATCAAGACTCGTGAGGAGCTCGAAGACGTCCTCAGCGGCTGGCAGAAGGCCATGGCCGAACCCGACAGTGCATCGTGGCTCGCCAACCGATTGCGGGAGCGTGGCGTCGCCGACCCCAGCATCGTTGGCCCGCCAGAGCCCTCGAGCAAGTAGGGGGGCCTGCGGGCGCGCCCGACTGGTCCTAGGGATGCACCGAGGGCGACGTCGTGGAGGGCACCGTCGTGGGACGACCCCCGGTGGCGCTTCCGGCGTTCGAGGTGCTCTGGGAGGTTCCACGTGGGACGGGCGGGAAGGTCGTCGGGGTCGACGGGAGGATCGGCTGGTTGCTCTGTGCCACTTGACACTGTTGCCGTAGGGCTTTTATCAGGTACCGCTCGTCGACTCGGCCGATCTCTTGAAGAGTCGTCATGAGGGCATTCCACTGACCGTTGTCAGAGGTCGCTTGGGCTGCCAGGGGCTCCGCAGCTTCAAGCTGGTTGTTGGCTTTTTGAAGATCGTTGCTCGCTTGGGTGCCGGTACTGTCCTGGGCCTCCCGGTAGAGCCGGAAGGAGGCGTCGACGTGAGCACAGGCTTGCCGAGCGAGGGAGACGCCGTCTTGTCCACAGCCAGCGAGGGTCAGCGCGACGGCCACCACCGCCACTGTCCCGAGCGCGGTGGTGGCTCGTCGGTTCATATCAGGTCAGCCAGCTTCCCGCGGACTCCAGGAGGAAGCGACTCACGGCCAGGCAGCGGTCGAAGACCTCGCAGAGGAGTTCTTCCCCGCTGAGGATGCGAGCCAAGGAGACCGGATGGCGAGCAACGATCGTGAGGCGCCGTTCTGGTCCGTCGGTAGCGGAAGCGAATGAATCGATCGCCGAGACCTCGAGGGGGAGCTCGATGCCTCCGATTCCTGCGAGGTCGATGGCCAATCGCAGGAGATCAGGTCCGTGGGGTAGCGGCGGCAGGGCCCACGTGAAGGTCAAGGGGAAGTGAAAGTCGTCTGGGGGTTCTTCATCGTCGGCGAGCCCGATGACGGCATCCTCAAAGGACAGCAGGACCCTCGGATCCACGTCCAGCGCCAAATGCAGGTCCAGCGGTCCGCCACAGCCCTCCTCGGGATGGAGGTCCACCTCCCATACCTGGCGTAGGGAGTACGTCTCGACGAAATGGCGCTCGTCATGGACATGAAACCCGTGGTCAACCGAGTGATCCTTGAGGTCCGCCACGTAACCCGCGACGTCGATTGCTGCCATCGGACCATGAGCCTATGGCGAACAGCTGGTCCATTCTGCGACGGCAGACGCCTCGGGTGACCGATAGGGTCGCCGAGGAGGATCGAGGGATCGGGGAGGAGATGAGCGAGGGCCACACGGCACCTGGGCAGAGCAGGGACTGTGGTGACGGCGAGCTGCTCGGGGTGCTTTACGAAGCGGCGAATGCAGTGCGGGGTGCGCTCGCCGAGGTCAGTGATCCAACCCGGATGACCGCTCGGCCCGGCCATTATGAGATCGATGTGGTTGCCGACGAAGCGGCGAGGGCGGTACTTCTTGGAGCGGGCCTTTCGGTGCTCTCGGAGGAGTCTGGCCTTTCCGAAGCGCCGAGCGCGGTCGCACGTCGCTGTCTTCCCACCGAGGCGATGCCTGCGGACCATGGTCCTTGGTGCGCCATCCTCGATCCCGTCGATGGGTCGACCAACGCGGCGCACGGCATTCCGTTTTTTTCGACGAGCATCTGTGTAGTCGACTCCCAAGGCCCGCGAGTCGGGGTGGTCGTGAATCAAGTCACTGGTGCGCGCTACGAAGCCGTACGTGGACGGGGAGCGCGTCTGGATGGCCGGATGCTGCGCGCGTCGTCGTGTACGTCCCTCTCAAGGGCGGTGGTTAGCCTCAATGGCTTCCCCCGGCGACACCTCGGTTGGGGGCAGTTCCGGGCCTTTGGGTGCGCATCGCTGGAGCTCTGTGCGGTGGCCGAAGGGTCTCTGGATGCCTATGGCGTGGTGGGTGAGGCACGTCTGTACCCGTGGGACTATCTTGCCGGAGTGCTCCTGTGTCGTGAGGCGGGCGCCGTAGTTGCCGATGCCAACGACGACGAGCTTGTCGTCTGTGATTCCGTCCCTCGTGCACCGGTCGCTGCCGCGACGCCGAAGCTTCTTGCGGCGTGGCTCGCGGCGACACGCGAGGAAGCACCCGTCCTCAGCGCCGAGCCCCTGCCGAAGTAGCCTCCGTCAGGTCGGGGCGGTTCTCCTAGGGGGCGTCTCGAGGGCGCTTAGCTCAGACGGTCAGAGCAGCTGGCTTACAACCAGCAGGTCGGAGGTTCGAGTCCTCCAGCGCCCACGAACCGAAGGGGTCTTGAGAAGGCCAGGACCAACCGCCACGGCATACGCGGACGGGCTCGCTTGTGTCTGCCACCGCAAGCATGCAACTTCCGGGCGCCCTCCGAAGCCCAATCGAGAAGCGGTCTATGTACCGAAATCTGGCTTCGCCATCACGATGCACTATGGAAGTCGTTGACTACTTGGACGGTAGAAGGCCGGCCGGGTGCTACGCACAACGGAACATAGTTGTATGCCGGTGGCCCATCGAACGGAGCCAGGACGGTGCTCCCTCCGTTTGTGAGCTTGATGCGCATCGTTAGTGGTCCAGGGGCAGCTCCACACCAGTTGAACCAGTAGACGATGAGGTCCGCAGCCTCCGCCTTTCCTGGAACCAGTCGGACCGAAGTGGCAGCTGGCTGACCTCCGGATGGAATGGCAAGAACTTGGCCAGCCGCGTTTATGAGCTGAAGACCTGGAACGCCTTGGAGGAGGCAGGTGACGCTGCTCGTGTTGGTGAACACGATCTGCCCAGCGGCGCTTCCAAAACCTCCACCTTGTCTTCCACCGCGAGCGCTGAGTTGCGTCGCGTTGCAAGGCGCAGCCGCGGCGGCTCCCAGGCCGCCACCTGCTGATCGGGACGGTGCACTTCCCTGCAACTCCAGACCGAGGCCTAGGCCCGCTGCCACAACGACGCCAGTCACCGTCGCTGCGATCCAGCGCCGCCGTCTCTGACGTCTTCGGGCTTCCTCGATGAGTGGCAAACCTACAACATGGATGTTGTCTCGCTCGTCCGCGCGCAGGTGACGTCTTAGAGTCCGTGTAAATGCAGTTGGCCGGAGCCACCATGTCGACGTTCCGCAAGAACAGCTGACAAGGAGGACTCAGGCCGATAATGAGACGATCCCCGTCCGTGATCGCACGCGCCGAACTCGAGGAGCTGATCGGAAGAGGCAGCGACCGGAGAGAACGTGATTTCGAACTTCGTTCCCCTCTTCACCGGGCTCGTCGCCTAGGAGCTCTTGGAGACCGAGCAGACCGACTTCCTCGGAGGCCATCTCCGCTACGAGCGCCGGGAAGCAGACCAGCGCGGCGATGAGTCCGGGCATCGACGCACCGGCTCTTGGCCCAGGACCTCTCCAGGCTTTTGATCCACTCCCTCTCGGTCGATGCCGTGTTCGAGTCCCTCCGCCGCTGCGGGGCCAAAGAGGTGGTGCTGGTCTTGTAGGGAATCGACACCGAGGGGGAGAACGCACCTTTTGCACCTGACCGTTGGCACCAAGGAGTCCGAGACGGAGGACCGAGTGCTTCTGGCACATGCTGAGAAAGGGGCTGCCGACTTCGGTCACCTCGGACGGCGCGCCGGGCGCATCTGAGCCATCGAGGCGGTGTTCTCGTCCTCGATGCGCATCCGCTGCTGGTTTCACTCGATCCTCCGCCGGCGTTCATGCCCGAGTGCGCGCTATCCCCGACGCGCCGAACCTTGGAGGCGGCCCGGGCCGAGGTCCCTCGCGTGAGTACTCGCTACGCCCGTGAGTTCCCCTCGGCCATCGCCGGTCTCGAAGACGGCCCGCACGACGAACATGGCGGAGCGCTCCTTCGAAAAGGGGCGCGGCGGTCGAAGGTCATCTCGCACTTCTCCGACGAGCAAAGCGCGATAAAGCTCGTCTTCGCGACGCGGCTGCGCTGTGAGCAGCGCTGGAACCGCATCTCGGTCTCCGAGCTCAAGCGGCGACAGTTCGATCAGCTCCGCAAGCGCTCGGTCTCGGTCCTCCGCCGGCGGGAGCGGACGAGGCGAAAGGACGCGGGAGAAGACTTAGCGCGGCATGAGGAGTTCAGGTCAGCTCATTTACACGGCAATCAAGACTTGACCCCCCGCATCTCGAAGGGGCGAGCTTTGACCTGCTCCTGGCGCTTATAAAGACCTTCGCCGAGGCGGTGATGTCCGCCGAGGCCCAGGTGCTGTGCAATGCGGACCACGGCGAGCTGTCGAGAACCTCGGCGAGGCGATGGGCATCACCTCCTTGTCGAAGAGCCAGGTCTTCAAGATGGTGAAGAGGTCAGGTCTGTGGACGATCACGAGAACCCGCGATCGGGGATCAGGCGGTCTCATGGGGTCATCGCAAAAGCAGGTGGAACCGCTGGGGCGGCGTGAGCCACCCGAGGACTCGACGAGGCCAATCGTTCAGTTCACGGGCGACGTCGACGAGTCGGGTCGCAGAAATACTGGCCAGGTCGACGCCTTTGGGGAAGTACTGATGTTCTCGTTCGTGCAGCGCTGCCAGCGGGTGGACCCGTCGATGGGCTGGCTGCGCTGAACGCCTTGTGGTCGGAGATCTCGGTTCCCTGGTCCCAGGTCAGGGTTCCCCGGAGGTGGGTGGGCAAGAGGCCAACGCGGGCGAGGAGCTCTTTCGACACTCCTTGGGCGTCGTAGCCGTTGATGAAGTCGATCGAGACGAGGAACCGACTCGTCCGTTCGACGAGGGTCCCGATCGTCCGAAAGGGGGGTTGTACGAGCTCATCGAGGTCAGCCTCCCCGCAATGCCATCGATCGGAAGGCCCTCTGGACATCAGCAATCCCCTGTGCCATGACACCTGCCGTCCGCACGTGGGTGGATGAGCGCAGCGACGGTTTCCCGGGGCTGGTGGCACCGCGTGTGGCAGCCTCCACCACGTGGTCGTTGCTTTCGCCTGCAACCCGCCCTGCCGGCGGTCAACGACGGGACGCCGCCGGGCGGCCGTAAACTCCACGCCTGCGGAGTCGGAGGACGACCGCAGCGTGCGGCAGTCGACGGGGCAGCAGGAACCCACTGGCCCGAGCGGCGCCCCCTTTTTTCTGTCGCGCGCTGCGCACGACGTCAACGAAGCCCCGGTCGTGGGCGGAGGTCAGCGGTGGTGAACGGTTCGGACGCGGCCCGGGCGAGGCATTGGGACGAGGTCTACTGCTCCTTTGGCGAGACCGGGGTGAGCTGGTTTCAGCCCCAGCCGCGGGTATCGCTGGAACTGTTGGACGAGTTAGGTGTCGGTCCGGCAGCGTCGGTGGTTGACGTCGGCGGCGGCACGTCGACCCTGGTGGACGAGTTGCTACGCCGTGGTTTCAGCCGCGTCTGCGTGCTCGACGTGTCGGCTGCCGCCCTCGACCTGGCGCGCGCCCGCCTGGGAGGCCGGGCTGACCGGGTGGAGTGGGCGCGCTGCGACGTGCTCGCCTGGCGCCCTGCGCGGGTCTACGACGTCTGGCATGACCGCGCCATGTTCCACTTCCTCGTCGAGGAGGCCGACCGCCGCCGCTACGTTCAGGTCCTCCGTGGGGCCATCGCGCCAGGCGGTCACGTGGTGCTCGGGGTGTTCGCCGCCGACGGCCCCGACCACTGCTCGAGCCTGCCGGTCGCCCGCTACGACCCAGCCGGCCTGGCCGCGGTGATCGGTGAGGGGTTCGAAGCGGTGCTTGAGCGCAGGGAGGAGCACCGCACCCCCGCCGGAGCGCTCCAACCGTTCACGTGGCTGGTAATGCGGCACCGCTGACCGGGGCTTGGTGGCGGAGCCCTTCATGTGGTCGCAGGCTTCTTGGGGTGTTGGTCGTTGGTGGCATCCCAGGGGATGCTTTTTCACCGTCAAGTCCATTTCGGCCGACCTACCCGCTTCTTGCACAGCAACCGGCTCGGGGCGTGGATGATCGCCAGGCTCCTTGGCCATGAGGGCCTCGAGCCCGTAGCGGTCTGTCTTTCGCTTCCAGCGATAGAAGGTCGTCCTCGAGACGCCGAAGATCCGGCAGGTCTCGGCCACGTTGCGGGTCTCTGCGGCGTTTGCCAACACACGGAGGCGTCGCTGATAGATGATCTCGGCAGGGGTCACGGTGATGGGCTCCTTGGCTCTGTGGAAGGAACCACAGAGTCCATCGCCGCCCCCTGCCAAGGGGTGGATGTGCAACGTCAACCTTCAGTCAGGAAGGGCTAGTTCCGCCGGGTTTTGCACGCTGCGCATAAGAGCTGGATAGTAAGGCCAAACCGGGCCTTTTGAGCCGCTCCTCAGGTCCCCGTGCGACTGTCGCGACGCTCGACCTCCACCGTCAGGTCTCGACGCCACCACCGGCACACCACGGCCAAGGGTTGGTGACGACAGTCTCGGAGGTCTCGTCGCGTCGTCGCCGACTCGCCGCCGTCGACCCTGCTCGAGGTGGATTCCCCCTTTTCAATTGCGCTCCACGCTGCGAAGAGGCTCAGCTCATCTGGGGTTCCGTCAACAGCGGAGGTGGGCAGAACGTCTAGGCGACGAGCGTCCATCAAGAACGAGCGGCGTCGCTTTGGAGGCCTGCCACGTTCTGCGCAGTCGACGAGATTTGTGTCAAGTGCAGACCCACCCTGAGCGGTCTGGTGGCGACGGTGGTGCTGTGCCCGAGCCCGAGCTGCCCCCGGTCGTTGTCGCCCCAGGCCCAGAGTTCGCCGGAACGGTCGATCGCGTAGCTGGCGTAACCGCCGGAACAGACCTTGACGAAGGTCACCCCTTTGGGGACGTCGACTCGCACCGGAACGTTCGAGCTCACTCTGGTACCGACCCCGAGCTGTCCCCGGTCGTTGTCGCCCCAGGCCCATACCGAGCCGTTGGCCAAGATGGCGATCGTCTGGCCGTTGTTGGCACCGCTGCCGCCCTGGAAGACCTGGCGCACGGCCGCCGGTAGCGGGACCTGCACCGGAACCGCGCTCTCATTGGTGGTGCCGTTGCCGAGCTGACCAGCGGCGTTGTAGCCCCAGTTGTAGTAGGCGCCGTTGCTGAGCAGTGCCCCCGAATCCCCCCACGACGAGGTGAGCGCCGTGACGTGCGCCGTGCTCGGTAGGCCAACGACCGGGACCGGTGTCGAGCTGCTAGTCGTGGAGCCGGTACCTAAGACACCGTCAGCGCCGGAACCACAGGCGTAGGCTTTGCCCCCCGAGACAACGAGCGAGTGCGTCCGGGCTCCGGTCGCGAGCGTGACGTCGCTCAGCGGCACTTCCTTTGGGCGAAGTTCTATGAGACCAGGCAAGCACAGGTCGCCGTCAGCGTTGAGTCCCCACCCCCAAAGGTGGCCTTGGGCATCGATGGCCAACGCCGCGTCGAAGGGCATGGGGTTGGCTAAGGAGGTGATTGCCACCCCGGCGGGAAAGTCGACCCTGACCGCCCGGGTGGAGGACGCGGGGTGTGTCCCGTTACCGAGCTCGCCATCGCTGGCCACCCCCCAGGCCCAGACCGCACCGTTGGAGGTCAGCGCGTAGCCGTCAGAGTTCGAGGTGGCGATCTGCACGACCCGCCCACTGATGCCGCGCACAGATGTCGGCCGATCGAGTTGGAGCTGTCTGAGAGCGCCCAGGTTCCCGACGACGCCGAACCGGTAGACAACCGTCGAGGAGCGAGCTTGAGAAGCTCCGCTCGCGGTGGTCCACGCGGTCAACACCAGGACAGACGCGAGCGCGACGAGGTGGCCGAGGGAGGACAAGCCGAGCTTCACGCTCGACGCGGCCCGATCCGCGAGACGCCCGCTGCGCGCGGTGTGCTTCGCCAACACTACGAACAGCCCCCGGCCTCATGATCCGCCGCCTGGTCTCGTTTTGGTTGCGCTTCGAGCTGGCCTGATGCTGGGTGGAGGCTACGTGTGCAGCTGGTGGTCAGCGTCATCGCCCCGACGCTACTTCGCCTGCTTACAGTGAGAACAGGCGCTGCTCGTCGAGTTGCTCGCTCTTCGCGCCACCCTATGGTGCGGCAACTCGATGCTCCCCTAGGCCTTTCTGTCCGCGGGTTGAGGTTGCATATCCCGCACTTGGTGGGGGCGGTGGTGGATGCTGTGACTCCTTGCACAGAGACCGAGGAGCCCACCACCGTGACCCCAGACGAGATCATCGCCCACCGCCACCGCCGACGTCGCCTGCTCGCGCTCGACGACGAGCTCGGCAATGTGTCCGAAGCCTGTCGCCAGATGGGCATCAGCCGGACCCGCTACTACGAGTGGAAGCGCCTCGCCGATCACTACGGTCTCGACGCCCTCGCGCCGAAGACGCGGCGCAAGCCCCGGCTCGAGAACGCCACCCCGACCCATGTCGTAAACGAGCTGCTCGGTTCGTGGGTCCTCGAGCCGAGGATCGGTTGTCGCCAGCTCGCCGATCGCTTCGGGGAGCAGGGCTCTCAGATCGGAAAGGCCACCGTGCAGAAGCTGCTCAACCCCCACGGCCTCGGACGACGGCGCCAGCGCCTGGCCCGTGCCGCGGCGATTGCCGCGCAGAGGACCGGTCTTGCCACCGACGCCGTCCGAGAGGACGACTCGTTCGGCTTCTGTGACTTCGACGGCTGCGCCCGGCGACCTCGTCGCGATGGACAGCTTCGACATCGGCAAGCTGAAAGGCGTCGGCAAGGTCTACAGCTCACCGCTGTCGACACCGCCACACGCTGGGCGATCGTGATGATCCTCGTCGGACCCGTCACCGCTTGGCACTCGATCGCCTTCGTCGACGACGTCGTGCAGCGCATGCGCCGCTTCGGGGTGTCGACCAGGGGGATCTTGACGGACTACGGCCCAGAATGGGTCGCCAAGGGCTTCATGGCGCATCTCGCGGCCATGGGTCCACCACCACCGGATCCCGCCGCGCTCGGCGAATCACAACGCCGTCTGCGAGCGTTTCCACGGCACGATCCTCCAAGACTGCTGGCGCCCGGCCTTCCACCGGCGGCACTTCAGCAGCATCCGCCAGCTCCAGGACGAGGCGGACGCCTTCCTCGTCACCGACAACACAAGGAGGCGCAATCACGGCGACTTCATGCGGGGCAGGACCCTGCGCCAGGTCCTCGACGGACACCTGACCAAGGAGCATCATGACCACAAGGCACAGGCTCCACCTGCCACCTCGTCCTCCCGCCAGGAAGGCCTAGGAGGTCGCATCTCCAGGTCGCTTGTAGATGACGTAGGGGTTCGGTCCCACCATCTGGACGCCGATCATTCCCCAGCCTCCTCACCACGCACGTGTCAACGCCACCCGAATCCTGACCCCTTTCCACCGGTTGGATCATGACCCCTCCCCGGCGGCTGTGGTCACGCATAGGCGTCCTCACGAGGTCCCGGTCGTTCAGGCGGTAGCTGTCGCCATGGAGACCGCCTCGTCCACCACGCCGAGCTGGTCTTCACCAACGGTCCCAGCTATCGGCTCAAGGACCACGTCAGCCCGAGGGGTGGTGACGCAAAGGAGTGATCATCTGCCGGCACCGACTGACATATGAAGGTGTACGCACGACGACACGAGAACTTGATCGCCGACCGGTGTACGCGAGTAGCGGTCACTGAGGAGCTCGCGCACTGAGCGCTCGAGCATTCGCTCGCCCTCACGACGGTCGTCGCCACGGCTCCTTGCTCGGGTTGTCCACGCGAGGTGTCGAGAACCTCTGCGAGGCGACGGGGATCACCCATTGTCGAAGAGCCAGGTCTTCAAGATGGCGAAGAGGTCAGGTCCACAGGTTCGTGTAAATCTCGTCGGCGCTGGCCTCATGCGGCAACAGGCTGGTCAGCCCTTCTTCGACGGTCGGTTTCGCTGTCGGTGTGAGATTGTCAACCTCCGTTGGCCCCACCGTGCTCACGAGTCCTGGCCCCACCCGACGCTGACTCGAGCTAGTTCCTCGGGGCTCGCGTCTTGGTCGTGTGCAGCCGGTAGGACTCCCTGCCGGTCTCGATGATGTGGGCGTTGAAGGTGACGCGGTCGACGATGGCGGCGACGAGACGGGGATCGCGGACGACGCTTCCCCACTCCGAGAACGGCAAATTGGATGC
>Ga0209061_1000585_pt1 | contig 84738 bp, 78 predicted proteins | sample Coa_R1_10_FD_187157 | JGI IMG/M metagenome (GOLD analysis project Ga0209061, IMG submission 187157) | Surface soil microbial communities from Centralia Pennsylvania, which are recovering from an underground coalmine fire - Coalmine... | ecosystem: Environmental > Terrestrial > Soil >...
GCCTCGGACTCCACCGCGAGGTCCGCGAGCACGCCGGCCATCACCGGCTGGTCGGCCAGCCTCTTGCCGAACGCCGTCCGGTGCGCGGCGTGGTGCGCCGCCCGGGTGACGCCGGCCCGCATGCCGGTCGCCGCGCCGAGCACGCAGTCCAGCCTCGTCATGTTCACCATCTCGATGATGGTGGGCACGCCGCGGCCCTCCTCGCCGACCAGCCATGCCATCGCGCCGTCGTACTCGACCTCGGCGGACGCGTTGGACCTGTTGCCGAGCTTGTCCTTCAGCCGCTGCAGGTGCATGGCGTTCCTGGTGCCGTCCGGCAGCACCCGCGGCAGCAGGAAGCAGGACAGCCCGCCGGGTGCGCGGGCGAGCACGAGGAACAGGTCGCCCATCGGCGCCGAGGTGAACCACTTGTGCCCGGTCAGCAGGTAGCCGCCGTCCCCCGTCGGCACCGCTCGGGTCGTGTTGGCCCGGACGTCCGAACCGCCCTGCTTCTCGGTCATCGACATGCCCGCGAGCAGGCCCCGCTTGGCCTGCGGCGGCCGCAGGCCCGGGTCGTACTCCGCGGACGCGAGCAGCGGCTCGAACCTGGCGGCCAGGTCCGGCGCGTGCCGCAGCGCCGGCACGATCGCGTAGGTCATCGACACCGGGCAGCAGTGCCCGGCCTCGGCCGCACCCCAGACGTAGAAGCCCGCGGCCCGGGCCACGTGCGCGCCGGGACGGTCGTCGCGCCACGGCGCGGCGTGCAGTCCGTGCCGCACGGCCACGGCCAGCAGCTCGTGCCAGGCCGGGTGGAACTCCACCTCGTCGATGCGGTTGCCGAACCGGTCGTAGCCGCGCAGCACCGGCGGGTTCTCGTTCGCCAGGCGGCCGAGTTCCTGGCCCCGCGCGGAGCCGGCCAGGCGGCCGAGCGCATGCACGGCGTCCTCGGACCAGCCGGCGCCCTCGTGGCGCAGCGCCTCGAGCATGGCCGGGTCGTCGGCCACGTCGTACCCGGCAAGCTCCGGCGGCTGGTTGAACACCTCGTGCGTCGCCATCAGCGATCCCTACTCCGGACATCCGTGCTTACCTGACCCTATGCCGAGGATGGCATCGCCACGCGACAGCCGGAGAGGCGGGGAGATGGAACTGCGACGTGAGCTGCTGACAGCCGAGATGATCGAGCCGGGCACCGGCGAGCCGGTCCGGACGGCCATCGAGGTCCGCTACGATCCGCTGACCGGGCATAGCTCGCGCATCCTGCCCGAGCGCGGCTTGATGCCCGCCGCCGGCTTCGACCTGGAGGCCTTTGCCCGGCAGAGCCGGGCGGGGTGCCCATTTTGCCCGGGCCGGATCGACCGGCTGACGCCCAAGCTGCCGGGCAGCATCGACCCCGGCGGGCGGATCGCGCGCGGCGAGGCGGTGCTGTTCGCGAACCTGCACGCGTACTCCTCGCACAGTTCGGTGTCGGTCTACTCGCCCAGGCTGCACTACCTGCCGCTCGGTGAGATCACCGGCCGGCTGCTCGCCGACAACCTGGCCACGCAGGTGCTGTTCGCGCGGGCCGTGATGGCGGCCGAGCCGCGGTCACGGTGGGCGTCGATCAACGCCAATCACATGCTGCCCTCGGGAAGCTCGCTGTTTCACCCGCACCTGCAGGGGATCGTCGATTCCCAGCCGACGACGATGCAGCGCTTGCTCGCGGAGGTGCCCCCGCAGCGCTTTGCGGCATACCTGGACGCCGAACGCCGCAGCGGCGAGCGTTACCTCGGCGACACCGGGCGCGTCCAGTGGCTGGTCAGCTTCGCCCCGATTGCCCCGGCCGAGCTGAGGGCGTTCATCGGCGGCGTTTCCTCGCCCGCGGAGCTGGATGACGACCTGGTCGCCGAGCTTGCCCACGGGCTGGCGCTCGGCCTGGGGGCCTACGCGGAGATGGGCTTCCAGAGCTTCAACTGCGCGATCTACGGCGCCCCTCCGGCCACCGACGGCTACCCGCTGAACCTGCGCCTGGCCTGCCGCTCGAACCTGCGGCCCTTCTACCGCTCGGACTCCACGTTCCTGGAGCGGTTGCACTGGGAGGGCGCCGTCGACCTCGCGCCGGAGCACGTGGCCCGGCAGATCGGCGGCCGCTTCCGCAGATGACGGTCCCGCCTCGCCGGGCACGTTCCGGCCACCCCGGGCACCTTCCGGTCACGCCGGCGGCCCCATGGCGGCCACGACCAGGGTGACGGTGGCCGCGACCTCGGCCAGCGCGCCCAGCACATCGCCGGTGATGCCGCCAAGCCGGCGCACCGCGTGCCGCTGAACCGCGAACGCGGCGGCCAGGCCGGCGAGCACGGCAAGCGGCAGCGTCCAGCCGAGCGGCTCGCCGATGACGGCCGCGGAGATCACCACGGCCGTCACCGCCGCCGCCAGCGTGGCCAGCGTGACCGCCGCCGCGGCGGCGGGCCGCACCGTGCCGGCCACCAGCGCGCCGAGCCCGTCCTGCCTGGCCGCCGGCACGCGCCGGCGGCAGGCCCAGGTCAGCGCCAGCCTGCCGGTGACGGCGGCGGTCACCAGCGCGGCGGCCCCGCGGCCGCCGCCGGCCGCCTCCGCCCGGCTGAGCGCAGCGACCTGGATGAGCAGCGTCAGGATGAGCGTGACCGTGCCGAGAGGCCCGATGTCGGAGCGGCGCATGATGTCGAGCGCCGCCTGGGCGGGCCTGCCGCTGCCCAGGCCGTCGGCCAGGTCGGCGAGGCCGTCCAGATGCAGCCCGCGGGTGAGCAGCGCGAGCGACGCGACCGCCAGCGCGGCCGCGGTCAGCGGGCCCGCTCCGGCGGGATGGTCGGCCGCGACCAGCACGGCGGCCGCGAGCGCGCCGAGCAGCAGCCCGACCGCCGGCGCCCACGTCATCGCCGCGGCCGCGGCGGCCCGGTCCGGCGCCGGCGCGGCGGCGCCCGGGGGCTGCGAGGCCGCCCCGGGCAGCGGGATCACGGTGAGCAGCGTCACCGACAGCCGCAGGCCGTCGCGCCTCATGGTGACGGAGCCTATCGATCCGCGGCCCGGAGGCGTACTGTCTCAACGGTGTCCGCTCAGCACCGCACCGCCCGCTCGGCGCGGTCCCGGGGGTGAAGCATCCGGCGAGACACGGCAGGATGTGGATATGAGGCAAACGCGAGTCACGACCGACGGCCTGTGGGCCGCGATCGAGCGCAGCGGCTATTACCCCGGCCTGGTCTCCGACGCGGTGGCGTCTGCGCTCGGCTCGGAGCCCGTCACCGCCTACGTGGTCACCCATGACGCGGTCTTCGACCCGGGGATGGAGGTGCGCCGTCACATGACCGTGCTGGCGCTGACCGCCACCCGGCTGGTGTACTCGCACACCGACGAGAACCCGGCGGAGGAAGCCGACGGCCGCCCGCGCGCGGAGACCACCACCGAGGCGATCCCGTTCGCCAAGATAGCCTCGGTCGCGCTCACCCGCGTGGTGGAGGATCCGGCGACCTACGTGCCGGGCGTGACCATGCCGGCCGAGGTCATGCTGACCATCGGCTGGAACGCGCTGTCGCACCTGGAGCTGGAGCCGGCGCACTGCGGCGACGAGGCCTGCGAGGCAGATCACGGTTACCTCGGCACGATCACCGCCGACGACTTCTCGCTGCGGGTCAGCCAGGCCGCCGAGGGCAAGGAGGCCGTGCGCCAGGTGCTGGAATTCGCGCGGGCGCTGTCGGAGGCCACCGCGATCGGCGCGCACTGAGGCCGTTTGCCGCTGGCGCCCGGCCGGTGGCACGATGTTCCGGCAAGATGCTGACGTTCCGGGCGAGGCCGGAGCGCCGCGACATGACGGCAGCGGCACCGTCCGACATGACGGCCGCTTAGGCGGCACGCTGTGTGGCACCCACGAGTAGCAGAGGATTCCGCATGACGCTCGAGCCGAGACACCCGCCGACCGTGCCGTCGTACGGCGCCGCCACCCTGTCCGACCTGTCGTCGTCGATCCTCGCGTCCGTTGACCCGGAAGCCCCGCCCGCGCAGAACGTCCTCGGCCTGGAGCCGGCGCAGCGCGCCTGCCTGCTCATCGTGGACGGGCTCGGCTGGGAGCAGCTCCGCGATCATCCCGCCGCCTCGCCGTTCCTCTCCGAGCTCGCGCTCAACTCCAAGCCGATCACCGCCGGCTTCCCGGCGACGACGGTGACGAGCCTCGCCTCGCTGGGCACCGGGCGGCCGCCCGGCCAGCACGGGATCCTCGGCTACCAGGTCATCATGCCCGGGCAGAACCGCCTGCTCAACGAGCTGCGCTGGGAGCCCTGGGTGGATCCGCGGCGGTGGCAGCCGCTGCCGACCATCTACGAGCGGGCAGCCGCGGCCGGCATCGCGGCCGTCCATGTGACGAGGGGCTCGTACCGGGGCAACGGCCTGACGACGGCGGTGCTCCGGGGCGCGGAGATCTGGCCGGCCGATACCCTGGGCGCCCTCGCCGCGCAGGGCGCCGCCGCGGTCGCCGAGCACGCGCGTGCGCTCGTGACCGTCTACCACGGCGATCTCGACGCAACCGCGCACGCGTTCGGAGTCGGCTCGGACGCCTGGTACTACCAGATGGCGCACGTGGACAAGATGGCCGAACAGCTCGCTCATGCCCTGCCGTCCGGGACCTGGCTGTACGTGACGGCTGACCACGGCATGGTGGACGTCGGTCCCGAGGACAGGCTCGACGTGGACGCGACGCCGGAACTTCGGGCCGGGCTGGCGCTGCTCGGCGGCGAGGCCCGGGCCAGGCACCTGTACGCGCGGCCAGGCGCCGCCGCGGACGTCCTGGCCGCCTGGCGCGAGATCCTCGGCGACCGCGCCTGGGTGGCGTCCAGGGAGGAGGCCATCAAGGAAGGCTGGTTCGGCCCGGTGGATGCCGGCATGGCCGACCGGATCGGCGATGTCGTCGTCGCCCCGGCGGGCTCGCACGCGGTGGTCGCCACGAAGGCGGAGCCGCGGGAGTCCGCGCTGTTCGCCATGCACGGCTCGCTCACCCCCTCCGAGCAGTTCGTTCCCGCGCTCGCCTTCCACGTCGCGTGACGGCGGCGACCATCCGGCGGCGCCGCATCGCCTGACGCGGAAACGGGCCACATAGCATGGAGCCGACGGGTAGCCGCGACGGAAGGTGACAATGATGCGGATGCGAACGCTCGGCGGGACCGGGATCAAGGTCAGCCCCTACTGCCTGGGCGCGATGATGCTCGGCGCATGGGGCAACCCGGACCACGAGGACGGCATCAGGATCATCCACGCCGCGCTGGACGCAGGCATCAACTTCATCGACACCGCCGACGTGTACTCGGCCGGGGAATCGGAGGAGATCGTCGGCAAGGCGCTGCGGGGCCGCCGCGACCGGGTCGTGCTCGCCACCAAGGCGCACAGCCCGATGGGGGAGGATCCCAACATGCGCGGGAACTCGCGCCGCTGGCTGGTCCGCGAGGTGGACAACAGCCTGCGCCGGCTGCAGACCGATTACATCGACCTGTACCAGATGCACCGGCCGGATCCCGACACCGACATCGAGGAGACGCTGTCCGCGCTGTCCGACCTGGTGCGCAGCGGCAAGGTGCGCGCGGTCGGCTCCTCCACGTTCCCGGCCGAGCAGATCGTCGAGGCCCAGTGGGTTGCGGCCGACCGCGGCTACGTCCGGTTCCGCTGCGAGCAGCCGCCGTACTCGATCCTGGCGCGCGGGATCGAGGCGGCGGTGCTGCCGACCTGCCAGAAGTACGGCATGGGCGTGATCGCGTGGAGCCCGCTGGCCGGCGGCTGGCTGACCGGCCGGATCCGCAGGGACACCGGCGTGGACATGGCCAGGGGCCGCGCGCAGCGGATACCGCAGCGCTTCGACCCGGCGCTGCCCGGGAACCAGGCCAAGCTCGCCGCGGTCGAGGAACTGGTCAAGATCGCGGCCGACGCGGGCTGCTCGCTGACCCACATGGCGCTGGCGTTCGTGACCGCGCACCCGGCCGTGACCGCGGCGATCATCGGGCCGCGGACGATGGACCAGCTCACCGACCTGGTGGCGGCCGCGAGCCTGGCGCTTGGCGACGACGTGCTCGACAAGATCGACGAGATCGTGCCGCCCGGCGTGACGCTCAACCCCGCCGACGCCGGCTGGCAGCCGCCCGTGCTCGCCGACCCGTCTGCCCGGCGGCGTCCCCCGGCCGACCGCGCCGCCGACCTCGGGAAAAGTTAGTCGTTCGCGGTGTGCCCATACCGCTAATGACTAACTTTTGCCCGATCCGCCGGGGACCCGGCGGGTGATGATGATGGGGCGGCGGGGGGATGGTGCCGACGTCGGGCGCCGGCCCGGGCCAGACGAGCAGCACGGGGCAGGCGGCGTGGTCCACGACGAACCGGGCGGCCTTGCCCAGGCTCTTCGGCCCCAGCCGTGACCGGTCGCCGTCGCGCGCCATGACCAGCAGATCGGCGCGGGCGGTGGCGCGCACCACCGCCCGTTCGGTCTGACCGTGAAGTTCCAGCCGCTCGCAGCGGCGGCCCAGCCGGTCCGCGGCGGCGTCCAGCAGCTCGGCTGCGGATGCGGCCGCGAGCTCGTCGAGCCGGGCGCCGGGGCCCGGCCCGGCGCGCCCGAGCAGGCCCAGGTAGGCGCCCCGCGCGGCCTCCGTCACCTCCGTCGGCGGGACGTGCAGCAGGGTGAACTGCGCGTCCGCGGGCGCCAGGCGCAGCGCCGCGTCCACGCTGGCCCGCCAGGTTCCCTCGGAAACCCATATGAATACCGAACGAATGGTGCTACCTGGATTCGTCACCGCTGTCAGCCTCCGATGGCGTGGAGCGCGGCCCACAGGGCCAGCACGGCCAGGGCCAGGCCCGCCGGCACCGTCAGCAGCCCCAGCCTGGTGAATTCCCCCAGATCCGGGGCCGACCCGTGACGGTGCAGGACGCGCCGCCACAGCAGCGTTGCCAGCGAGCCGGTGTAGGTGAGGTTCGGGCCGATGTTGACGCCGAGCAGCACGGCGAGCACCGCGCCGGGGCCGGACGCGGCGGCGAGCGGCAGCAGCACCAGCACGGCCGGCAGGTTGTTGGCCAGGTTCGCGCACGCCGCCGCCAGCGCCGCCGTCCCGAGCAGCGCGGGCAGCGAGGTCCCGCCGGGCAGCAGCGGGGCCAGCGCGGTGCCGAGCCCGTTGACCACCACCGCCTTGACCACGATGCCCAGCCCGAGCACGAAAACCAGGAACGGCACGTCAGCGGCCCGGGCCAGCGCCGCGGGACCGGTGCGGCGCCTGGCCAGCGCGCGCACGGCCAGCGCCGCCGCGCCGGCGAAGGCGGCCCAGGCCGGGCTGACGCCGAGGGCGGATGCCACCACGAACCCGGCCAGCGTGAGGCAGACCACGGTGAGGGTGTAGGCCGGCAGCGCGGCGTCCTTCGCGTCGCCGCCGCCGTCCGGGCCGGCGTCCCGGGCGCCGCCGCTCAGGTCGGCGGCGAAGAACCGGCGGAACGCGGCGTACTCGGTGCCGATGGCGGCCAGCCACGGCAGCGCCATCAGCGCGGCGAACCGGCCGAACGCCAGCCCGCTGGTGGCGAACGCCAGCAGGTTGGTCAGGTTGGACACCGGCAGCAGCAGCGAGGCGGAGTTGGCCAGGTGGGTGCACGCGTAGACGTGCGGCCGCGCCCGCACCTCCAGCCGCGCCGCGGTCGCGAACACCACCGGGGTGAGCAGGACGACGGTCGCGTCCAGGCTCAGCACCGCCGTGGTCACCGCGGCGATGAGGAACACCTGCTCGAGCAGCCGGCGCGGGCTGCCCGCGCTCGACCGGGCCATCCGCGCGCCGAGGGCCCGGAACAGCCCGTCGTCGTCGCACAGGTGCGCCAGCACCAGGATCGCGGCCAGGAACCCGATCACCGGCCCGAGCTGCCTGGCCTCCGCCCCGGCGGTATCGGCCCTGATCGCGCCGATCGCGACCAGGACGACCGCGGCCGGCGCCGCCGCGACCGCCTCCGGCCAGCCTCGCGGCCGGGTCACCGCCCAGGCGAGGACGGCAAGCAGGGCGAGCGCGGACACCGCCTCGCCGACGGCTGCGTTCAGCGCGGTCCTCCTCGGGCACTGGCTGGTCCTGGCATCATACGGCCGCCTTCCGCGCCGCCCGAGCGGCCGCTAGCCGGCCGGGGCCGGGCCGGCCGCCGGCGCCCTGACCAGCCGGGCCGCCATGGCGGCGAGGACGGCAAGCGGCGTGGTCACCGCGATCCGCTGCAGGATGCCGGCGCCCGGCCCGGAGGTGTCGGCCCCGAACGCGACCAGGGTCGCGGCCGTCACCGCGGCGGCGCCGATCAACGTCATCTGCCAGCGCCGCCACGAGCCCCTGCCGCCCGGCTCGCGGCCGAACCGCGCGGCCAGCAGGTTCGGCGCCAGGACCAGGTCGACGTAGATCACGGCGCTGATCACGTCGTGGGCATGGCTGTGCCATGAGGCGCTGCCGGCGACCAGCAGCATGTGATCGCGGCGCAGCAGGCCGTCCGCGATGGTGAGCGCGCCCGCGGCCTGGATCAGCCGCGGCGCCGGGCCGGCACGGCCGCGCCCGCCGAGCGCGTCGTGTAGCGCCTGGCCGAACGCGATCGTGCAGCCGCCCAGCGCGAGGAACCCGGCGATCATGATCCACGGGTCCCTGGCGTCCGGCGCGGCCAGGCCGCTGAGCTGTATCTCGGTCGGCGCGTACCCGGCCTGGCGCAGCGAACCGGCGATCCACGCCGCGGTGAACGCGGCGGGGCCGGCGATCCCCGCCGCGGCCGCGGCCCGCGCCCCGAAGACGCTCATGAGACCTATTGTGCTCGCCGTCCCCGCGCCGCCCCCTTCCCCCCCGTCTATTGTCCATGTACGCTAGACAGCATGCCGGTCGACAAGGAACTGCTCGATGCGGCGCGGGCCGCCGAGGCGTGCCTCGTGGATGCCGAACGCTCCGCCGAGATCGCCCGGGCCGACTTCCACCACGCGGTGCGCCGCCTGCACCTGGCCGGCGGCTCGCTGCGCGAGATCGCCGAGGCGCTCGGCCTCAGCCACCAGCGGGTGCACCAGATCGTCGAGGGAGCCGGCGGCGCCAGGCCCTGGCGCAGCATCATCCGCCGCGGCGGGCGCGGTCCCGGTGACCTGCTGAAGTGCTCGTTCTGCGGCAAGACCCAGCAGCAGGTCAGGAAGCTGATCGCGGGCCCGGGCGTGTATGTCTGCGACGAGTGCATCGAGAAGACCGGGCGGGTGATCGCGACCGGCGAGGTGGCCGCCACCCCGCTGTCCGCCGTGAAGTCCGTGGACGAGGACGCCGTCACGGCCAAGTGCAGCTTCTGCGGCAAGCGCCGCAATCAGGTCTCCGGCCTCGCGGCGGCCGCCGGAGTCATGATCTGCACCGAGTGCCTGGCGCTGTGCGGCGAGATCATCGCCGAGGACCTGACCTGAGGTCTGCGGCCGGCGCGGCCGTTCGGCTGGTGTTCCGCCATAATGGCCCGGGGGGCGGCTTTGGTGCGCCTGCTGTAGCCGGGGCGCCCGGCCGCGGGTAGTTTCGCTGGCGGAAGACGGTCGGAGGTTTTCATGAGCATCCTGGGCACCCGGGTGATACGGACGGAGGATCCGCGGCTGCTGACCGTCGGCGGGGTCTACGTCGATGACCTGCGGACGCCGGAACTTCAGCGGGCGGCGCGGCTCACCTTCGTGCGCAGCCCGCTGGCGCACGCGCGGATCACCGGCATCGACACCGCCGCCGCGCTCGCCGAGCCCGGCGTGGTCGCCGTGCTGACCGCCAGCGACATGGACGACCTGCCGCCGCCACCGCCGGAGCCGGAGGGCGGCGGGGGAGGGGAGGGCGGACCTGTGCCGGTCGGCGGCCCGTTCACCGAGCCGCTGCTGGCCGGCGATACGGTGCGGTTCGTCGGCGAGCCGGTCGCGGTGGTGATCACCGACGGCAGTTACTCCGGCGAGGACGCCGCCGAGCTGGTGAGCGTCGACTACGACCCGCTGCCCGCGGTGGTGGGCCCGGCGGCAGCGCTGGCCGGCGAGACGCTGCTGTTCCCGGCCGCGGGCACCAACGTCGCGGCCAGCAACCCGGTGAGCGCCGACGACGCCCCGTTCGACGCGTGCGAGGTGGTCGTCGAGCAGGACGTCGTCAACCAGCGGGTCGCCTGCCTGCCGATGGAGGCGCGGGCAACCGCGGCCACGTTCGAGAACGGCAGGCTGACGGTCTGGCACAGCTCGCAGAACGCCCAGCTGTGCCGCCTGATACTGGCCGGCGCGCTCGGCCTGGCCCCGGACCAGATCCGGGTCGTGGTGCCGGACGTGGGCGGCGGCTTCGGCGCCAAGGTCGGCATCGACAGGGACGCGATCATCGTCGCCTGGGCCGCCAAGCGCCTCGGGCGGGCGCTGCGCTGGGCGGAGACCCGCAGCGAGAACCTGGTCGGCATGACGCAGGGCCGGGCCCAGCTGCAGCATCTGAAGATCGGCGGCAGCCGGGACGGCAAGATCATGGCCTACCGGATCGACATCGTCGCCGACACCGGCGCCTACCCGCGGGTCGGCGGCTTCCTGCCCGGCCTGACCTGCCTGATGGCGCCGGGCGTGTACGACATCCCCGAGGTCCAGGCGGGCTACCGCGTGGTCGTGACCAACACCACGCCGATCCACGCCTACCGCGGCGCCGGGCGGCCGGAGGCCACCGCCGCGATCGAGCGCGCGGTGGACCTGTTTGCCGCCGAGATCGGCATGGACCCGGCGGAGGTGCGGCGGCGCAACTTCATCGCCCCGGATGCGTTCCCGTTCCAGACCAAGACCGGGGCGCTGTATGACACCGGGCACTACGCCGCGGCGCTGGACAAGGTGCTGGCGGCCGCGGGCTACGACCGGCTGCGCGACGAGCAGCGGCGGCGGCGGGAAGGCGGCGGCCCCCGCCAGCTCGGCATCGGCCTGTCCAGCTACGTGGAGATCACCGCGGCCGACGCGGGCGCCGGCGAGACCGCCAGGCTCGAGGTGGCCAAGGACGGGTCGGCGACCGTCTACACCGGCAGCTCCGCGCACGGCCAGGGGCACGACACCGCCTGGGCCATGCTGGTGCAGGACGAGCTCGGCATCCCGATGGACCGGGTCACGGTGGTGCACGGCGACACCGACCTCATCCCCGACGGCATCGGCACCTACGCGTCGCGCTCGCTGCAGCTCGGCGGCTCGGCGGTGCAGAAGGCCGCGATCGAGGTCAAGGACGCGGCCCGCCGCCAGGCGGCGGACATGCTGGAGGCCGCCGAGGCAGACATCGTGCTCGACACGCAGAGCGGCCTGTGGCAGGTGCGCGGCGACCCGGACACCTCGCTGACCTGGGGCCAGGTGGCGGAGCACGCGGTCGGCGGCACGCTGGCGGCCGACGTCAGGTTCAACATGGACCGGCCGACGTTCCCGTTCGGCGCCCATGTCTCGGTCGTCGAGGTGGACACCGAGACCGGCGCGGTGACGCTGCTTCGGCACGTGACCGTGGACGACGCCGGGCCGGTGCTCAACCCGGTGCTCGCCGAGGGCCAGCGGCACGGCGGCATCGCCCAGGGCGCGGCCCAGGCGCTGCTGGAGGAGGTGCGGTATGACGCGGACGGCAACCCGCTGACCGCCACGCTCGCCGACTACGCCGCCATCAGCGCGGCCGAGCTGCCCAGCTTCGAGCTGGTCAGCAGCGAGACGCCGACGACGCTGAACCCGCTGGGCGTCAAGGGCATCGGCGAGGCCGGCACGATCGGCGCCACCCCCGCGGTGCAGAACGCCGTCGTCGATGCCGTCTCGCACCTCGGCATCAGGCATATCGACATGCCCGCCACGCCCGAACGCGTGTGGACGGCGATCAACCAAGCACGGAAGGCGGCCCAGCTGTGAAGGTAGACCTGACCGTCAACGGCAAGGACATCTCCGCGGACGTGGAGGACCGCATGCTGCTCGTGCACTTCCTGCGCGAGGTGGCCGGCCTGACCGCGACGAACGTCGGCTGCGACACGACCTCGTGCGGCGCCTGCACGGTGCTGCTGGACGGGGAGTCGGTCAAGTCGTGCACGGTGCTCGCCGCCCAGGCCGCCGGGCACCAGGTCACCACGCTGGAGGGGCTGGCGAGCAACGGGGAGATGCACCCGGTGCAGCGCGCGTTCCACGAGCAGCACGGCCTGCAGTGCGGGTTCTGCACGCCGGGCATGGTGATGGCGATCGTGTCGCTGCTGCGGGAGAACCCGCACCCCACCGAGGAGCAGGTGCGGGCCGGCCTGGAAGGCAACCTGTGCCGGTGCACCGGCTACCACAACATCGTCCGGGCAGCGCTGGCCGCCGCCTCGACCGCCGAAGGAGCGTCCGCGTGATCCCGTCATCGTTCAGCTACCGGCGCGCGGGCTCCGTCGAGGAGGCGGCCGGCCTGGCCGCCTCCTACGGCGAGGACGCGAAGTACCTGGCCGGGGGGCACTCGCTGCTGCCGCTGATGAAGCTGCGGCTGGCCACGCCGGAGGTGCTCATCGACCTGGGCGGGCTGCGTGACCTGAGCTACATCACCGACCAGGGCACGCACGTCGCGATCGGCGCGCTGACCAGGCACCACGATATCGAGCGCTCCGGCCTGCTCGGCCGCCAGCTCCCGCTGCTCGCGCACGCCGCCGGGCGGGTCGGCGACCCGCAGATCAGGCACCGCGGCACGATCGGCGGCTCGGTCGCGCACGGCGACCCGGCCTCCGACCTGCCCGCGGTGCTGCTCGCGCTGGATGCCACCCTGGTCGCCCGCGGCTCCGACGGGTCCCGGGAGATCCCGGTCGGAGAGTTCTTCACCGGGCTGTTCGAGACCGCGCTGGCCCCCGGCGAGCTGCTCACCGAGATCCGGGTGCCCAAGCCGGCCCGCCCCGCGGCCTGGTCGTTCCAGAAGTTCACCCAGCGGGCGATCGACTGGGCGATCGTCGGGGCCGCGGTGCAGGGCGGCAACGTGGCGCTCGTCAACATGGGCCCGACCCCGCTGCGGGCCGCCGCCGTGGAGGCCGCGCTGGCCGGCGGCGCGTCACCGGCCGAGGCCGCCGGGCACGCCGCCGAGGGCACCAGCCCGAGCTCGGACATCCGCGCCAGCAGCGGCTACCGTGAGCACCTGGCCAGGGTCCTGGTCGCGCGCGCGCTCGCCGAGGCGAACGCGCGGTCTCAATAGTCTTGATAAGGGCGGTCGTCTTCGACCTGGACGGGGTGCTCGTCGACTCCGAGCCGGTATGGGAGCAGGTCCGCCGCGGGCTGGTGGCCGAGCGGGGCGGCCGCTGGCCCGCGGACGCACAGCGCAGGCTGATGGGCATGAGCACGCAGGAGTGGGCCGCCTACCTCGGCGAGGACCTCGGCGTCGGCCTGCCACCGCAGCAGGTGGCGGCGACGGTCATCGACCGGATGGCCGCCAGGTACCGGCAGCGGGTGCCGCTGATGGACGGCGCCGTGGCCGCCGTGCACAGGCTCGCCCCACGCTGGCCGCTCGCCGTCGCCAGTTCGGCGCCCCCGGTGCTGATCGAGACCGTGCTTGAGGCGGCCGGCCTGCGCGATCGTTTCTCGGCGGTGATGTCGACCGAGCAGGTGCCGCGCGGAAAGCCGGCCCCGGACATCTACCTCGCCGTGGCCGCCGCGCTCGGCTTCGCCCCGCGGGAGTGCGCCGCGGTGGAGGACTCCTCGAACGGCCTCCGTTCGGCCGCCGCGGCGGGCCTGCACGTGATCGCGATCCCGCAGCCGCGGTACCCGCCGGATCCCGACGCCCTCGCCGCGGCCAGCCTGGTCCTGCCCGGCCTGTCCGGCCTGACGGTGGACGCCGTCTCGGCCCTCGGCGCGGCCTAGCCCCGGCGGCCAGGCCCCTGGCGGCGGGCCGCAGCGAGGTCACCCACCGTGTCCAGCAGCGGCTCGCCGGCGCCGTGCGCCTCGCAGTACAGCGACAGCCCGTCCACGTCCAGGTAGCTCATGCTGGTGAGGCGCCCGGCAGCCTGGGAAATCACCGCCTCCCGGAAACGAACCGCCTCGCCGTGCGATGAGATCGGTCGACGTAACCGGTCTGACAGGGCAAGACGACGGCTCTCTCACGGGATGGATTTGACGATGAGGCTCACCATGCACACCTTTCTCAGCATCGACGGCGTCATGCAGGCACCCGGCGGTCCCGGCGAGGATCCCGACGGGAGCTTCGAGCACGGCGGCTGGTCGTTCCCTTACGGGGATCAGGATTTTGCCGCGGCCATGGCCAGCTGGTTCGAGCACGCGGATGCCTTTCTCCTCGGCCGCAAGACCTACCAGATCTTCAGCGGGCACTGGCCGCAGGTCACCGACCCCGGCAACCCGATCGCGGCCAAGCTGAACGCGCTGCCCAAGTACGTCGCGTCGACCACCCTCGAGTCGGTCGGCTGGCACAACTCGTCGCTGCTGCGCGGCGACGTTGCCGCCGGGGTCGCCAAGCTCAAGGAGCAGCCGGGAGACGAGCTGCAGGTGCACGGCAGCGGCGGGCTCGCCCAGACGCTCATCGAGCACGACCTGGTCGACGAGTACCGCCTGCTGCTGTTCCCCGTCCACCTCGGCTCGGGCAAGAAGCTGTTCCGCGACGGGCTGAAGGCGGCCTCGCTGCGGCTGGCCAGCGCCAGCACGACCAGCGCCGGCGTGGTCATCGCGGTCTACCAGCCGGCCGGACCGCCCCGCCACGGCTCCTATGCCGGCGCGCCCTGAGACAGAGCTGGGTGCGCATCCCGGTAGCCGGCGACCGCCTCGCGGGTCTCCTCGGCGACCAGGTCGGCGTTGATCTGGGCGGCCGCCGCGGTGCCCGCCGCGGCGGCGGCACCGACCTGCGCGACCGGATCGGCGACGTTGCCGGCGACCCACACCCCGGGCACGTCGGTACGGCCGGTCGCGTCGGAGGGGATGTACTCGCCGACCCCCGCCGGGTGTTCCGCCGGCCGCACTCCGAGCGCCGCCAGGAACCCGGCGTGCGGCGCCACCTCCACCACCAGGATGCGGGCGCTGCGACAAACTCTGCAAACTTCTTTGCTAACATGGCAAACTGATCGCATGGACGGTGACCTCGACCAAGCGCGCGCCGGCGTCGGATCACGGCTGCGCGCCCTTCGCCGGCGGCGGGAAAGCACGCTGGCCGACCTGTCGGCGGCGACCGGCATCTCGGTGAGCACCCTGTCCCGGCTGGAGTCCGGTGCCCGCAGGCCGACCCTCGAACTGCTGCTCCCGCTGGCCAGAGCGTACGGCGTCACGCTCGACGAACTCGTCGGCGCCCCGCCTACCGGAGACCCGCGCATCCACCTGCGCCCCGTGAGCCGCCACGGCATGACCATGCTGCCGCTGACCCGCCGGGCCGGCGGCATCCAGGCCTACAAGCTCGTGATCCCGGCCAGCAGCCACCGGGCCGAACCGGACCGGCAGACCCATGAGGGGTACGAATGGCTCTACGTCCTCAGCGGCCGGCTGCGGCTTGTCCTCGGCGACCACGATCTGGTGCTGTCGCCCGGAGAAGCGGCCGAGTTCGACACCCGTGTACCGCACTGGTTCGGCGCCGCCGGCGCCGAACCGGTCGAGTTCCTCAGCTTGTTCGGCAGGCAGGGGGAACGCGCGCATCTCCGCGCCCGCCCCCGGGCAAAACACCCGCCCGGGTAGTTCCGCGGATGCGATCCTGGTGACGGCGCTGCCGCGGGAGCCATGGCGGGACGCCGTGGCTGACCGATAGAGCGACAATAGAGAGCGTGGGCAGGGCACTGCGGAAGGTCGGGCGGTGGTTCTGGTCGCCGCGGCGGCTGATGCTGCTGGCCGGGGCGCTGCCCGTGCTGTCGTTTCCCGACCCGAACCTGGAGTGGCTGGCCTGGTTCGGGCTGGTCCCGGGACTGCTGGTCATCGTCAGATCGCCCACCGCGCGTGAGGGCGGGGTGCGCGCCTGGTGGCTCGGCGCCGGGTACATCATCGCGGCGCTGTACTGGCTGGCACCGGAGATCGGGCCCGCGGTGCTGCTGGTCGGCGGGGTGTTCGGCGTGATGTGGGTGCCGTTCGGAGTGGCCGCGCGCACGCTGCTGCGGCCTCCGGTCAGCGGGTCTCGGGCGCTGGCCGCGCTCGTCGTGGTGCCGAGCTGCTGGCTGCTCACCGAGTGGCTGCGGTCCTGGCAGGCGCTCGGCGGGCCGTGGGCCGTGTACGGCGTCAGCCAGTGGCAGCATCCGGCCGTGCTCGCGCTTGCCGCGGTCGGCGGGGTGTGGCTGATCAGCATCGCGCTGGTGATGGCGAACGTGGCGGTCGTGCTGCTCGCCGGGTCGCTGCCCTGGGTCGGCCCGGCGCTGGGCCCCCGCCTCGCGCCGAGTCGCGGCACCGGGCCGGCTCCCGGACCGGCCGGGCGCGCCGGGGCGGCGATCGCGGGCGCGGTCGGCGTGCTGGCCAGCGTCGGCGCCGGCCCGCTGGCGTTCGCGCTGACGCCCGCGAGCCCCGCGGTCCGGCAGGTCACCGTCGCCATGGTGCAGCCGGGCATCGTGAACAACCCGACGCTGCGCGTCGAGGCCAGCGAGCGGCTGACGGCCGAGTTCAGCCGTTCCGGCCGGTTCGCGGGGGCCAGGCCCGACCTGATCGTCTGGGGCGAGAGCAGCACCGCGGTCGACCTCAGCCTGCCCAGCGGTGCCGCCGTGCTGCACGAGGTGGAGGCGCTGTCCGCGGCGGACGGCGCCGACATCCTGGTCAACCAGGACACGAACATCCCCGGCAAGGGCACCGAGAAGGTGGGCGTGCTCGTCGGGCCGAACGGGATCATCGGCCGCTACGTCAAGACGCGGCTGGTGCCGTTCGGCGAGTACATACCGTTCCGGTCGGCGCTCGGCTGGCTAACCAAGATCAGCAAGGCCGCCCCGGCGAACATGGTGCCCGGCACCGGCGCGCACCTGCTCTACGCCACCGGCAGGCAAGGCCGCCCGCTGCCGATCGGCGTGCTGATCTGCTTCGAGTCCGCGTTCCCCGACATGTCGCGCGTCGACGCCGACAAGGGCGCCCAGCTGATCGTGTACCAGTCGGCGACCTCGACGTTCCAGGGCACCTGGGGGCCGGACCAGCACGCCTCGCTCGGCGCGGTGCGCGCCGCCGAGACCGGGCGGCCGGTGGTCCAGGCCGCGCTGACCGGCGACACCGTGGCCTTCGACGCCAGGGGCAGGCTGCTGGCCTGGATGGGCCAGTCCGGGCACGGCGTGGTCACCGTCCGGCTGGGGCTGCCCGCGGCCCCGGCCCGGACCGTCTACGACCGGCTCGGCGACTACGTCCCGTGGATCGCGGTGGCCATCGCCGTGGCCGCGGCACTGGTCATGTTCGCGAATTCCCGGCGTTTCCCTGGCCAGAAGGTTGGTGCCAGGGGCGGCGATGAGGCACAATATGTAGCTGGGCAGTCCGTGCCGAGCTGACGAGGACGCAGGGGAAGGCGACCCTCGTCTTAGGAGGCACGGTGGCTGCACGTGGTGTTCTGTACGTTCATTCCGCGCCCCCGGCGCTCTGCCCGCATATCGAGTGGGCCGTAGCCGGAATCGTGGGGGCGCCTGTCGACATGCCCTGGGTCGGCCAGCCCGCCGCCCCGGGGGCGCTGCGCGCAGAGCTGGAGTGGCACGCGCGCCCCGGCACCGCGGGCGCGATCGCCTCCGCGCTGAGCGGATGGAACAGGCTCAGGTTCGAGGTCACCGAGGACGGCTCGCCGGGCTGTGACGGCGTGCGGTACTGCTACACGCCGGAACTCGGCATGTTCACCGCGGTGACCGGCGCCAACGGCGACATCCTGGTGCCGGAGGGCAGGCTGCGCGCCGCGCTGGCGCTGGCCGACCGGGGCAGGCCGCTCCAGGACGAGATCGCCAGGCTGACCGGGGCGGCGTGGGACAACGAGCTCGAGCCGTTCCGCCGCGCCGCCGACGGCGCCCCGGTCCGCTGGCTCAACGCGATCTAAAACGCGATGTAAGCTGTGCCGGCCCAAGGGGGGACGCCCCGCGGAACCCCCCGCAACACCGGACGGCCGGCGGGCCGGGAGGCCGTCCGGTCACCAGCTTGTCGGCACCGGCATGCCCTCGCTGTAGCCGGAGGCGCTCTGCACGCCCACCACGGCGCGGGCCGCGAACTCGGCCAGGTTCCGCGCGCCCGCGTAGCTGCACGCCGAACGCAGGCCCGCCACGATCATGTCGATCAGGTCCTCCACGCCGGGCCGGTCCGGGTCCAGGTACATGCGCGCGGAGGAGATGCCCTCCTCAAACAGTTCCTTGCGCGCCCGCTCGTAGGCCGAGTCGCTGGCCGACCGCAGCCGGACCGCCCGCGCCGACGCCATCCCGAAGCTCTCCTTGTACAGCCGCCCGTCCGGCGAGCGGAACGTGTCGCCTGGCGACTCGAACGTGCCGGCGAACCAGGAACCGATCATCACGCTGGAGGCGCCCGCGGCCAGCGCCAGCGCCACGTCGCGGGGATGCCTGACGCCGCCGTCGGCCCAGACGAACGCGCCGAGCCGCCTCGCCTGCTCCGCGCATTCGAGCACGGCGGAGAACTGCGGCCGCCCGACGCCGGTCATCATCCGGGTGGTGCACATGGCGCCGGGGCCGACGCCCACCTTGACGATGTCCGCGCCGGCCTGCACCAGGTCGGCGACCCCGGCGGCGGTGACCACGTTGCCCGCCACGACAGGGACCGGCGGCGACAGGCCCCGCACCGCCCGCAGCGCGTGGATCATCTTCTCCTGGTGCCCGTGCGCGGTGTCCACCACGAGCACGTCCGCCCCCGCGTCCAGCAGCAGCTTGGCCTTGGCTGCCACGTCGCCGTTCACGCCGAGGGCAGCGCCCACCCGCAGCCGGCCCGCCGCGTCGACGGCGGGGGCGTACACGGTGGCGCGCAGCGCCCCCGTCCTGGTCATGATGCCCAGGCAGCGGCCGGAGGCGTCGACCACCGGCGCCAGCCGGTGCCGCCCGTCGTGCAGCAGGTTGAACGCCCGCTCCGGCGGCGTCCCGGCGGGCAGCGTGAACGGGTCGGCGGACATCACCTGACCGAGCTGGGTGAACCTGTCCACTCCCTGGCAGTCCGCCTCGGTGACCACCCCGACCGGCCGCCCGTCGCGGACCACCACCACCGCGCCGTGCGCCCGCTTCGGCAGCAGGCTCAGCGCCTCGCCCGCGGTGTCGGTCGGCGCCAGCGTCAGCGCGGTCTCCACCACCAGGTCGCGCGACTTGACCCACGCGATCACGTCGGCGACCACGTCGACCGGGATGTCCTGCGGCAAGATCGCGATCCCGCCGCGCCGCGCGACCGTCTCGGCCATGCGCCGGCCGGAGACGGCGGTCATGTTGGCGGTGACGATCGGGATGGTCGCGCCGCTGCCGTCGGCGGTGGCCAGGTCGACATCCAGCCTGGAGCCCACGGCGGAACGGCTCGGCACCATGAACACGTCGCTGTAGGTCAGCTCATGCCCGGGGACCGCCCCGTTGAGAAATCGCACCTGACGATTCTGCCCGAACGACCCGCATGCTATCGCCGGCCGTCACCGGTCCCGGTCACGCTGAGGCCGAACGCCGCGAACATGATCTCGGCGATCCGGTCGGCCATCTCCTCCTCGGGCAGCCGGACGTCGGTGCTCATCAGGTAGTTCACCCGCTCGAGCATCATCAGGCAGGCGAGGGCGGTCAGTTCCGCGTGCTCCTGGTGCCGCCCGGACGCCTGCGCGGCGGCGGTCATGCCCGTGGTCATGGCCTCGGCGATGCTGAAGAACAGCCGCAGCCCGTCGCCGTACACCTCCTCGGGCACCAGGTCCGCCGAGCTGAGGATGCGGACGACGGTCGCGTGCGCCGCGTAGGCCTTGAAGAACTTCCGCACCCACTGGCGCAGCACCTTCAGCCCGGTCTCGTCGCTGGTGACGACGGGGAAGTCGCCGGCCACGATCTCCATGTCGTGCAGCGCGTCCCGCAGCAGCGCCTTGAACAGGTCGTCCTTGTTCGAGAAGTACAGGTAGAACGTGCCGTGCGAGATGCCGGCCCGGCGCACCACGTCGTCCACCCGGACGCCGTTGAACCCGCGCTCCTCGAACTCGATCATGCCCGCCTCCAGCAGCCGGCGCACGGTCTGGCGGCCCTGCGCGCGCAGCTCGCGATCCTGGGCGGGCGTCCCGCCGCCGAGTGACGGTCTGGCGGGCTGCTGCCTCGGTGGCCGCGCGGTCCCGCGTGGCGCGGCTTTGGCGGGGCCGCTGCTTGCCTCCTGGCTCATAGCAAGAGAGTAGCCGGAGGCGCCCCATCTGCCATGCATCCGGGCAAGGCCGCCCCCGCGCCGGCGCCGCCGGCGGCAGATTCGGTCCCGCCGGGGACTTTCTGTTGGCGGGTGCCACCCGATATCGTCTTATACGTTGTGCGAGTCCGACGCCTGAGCCGTCTCGGCCTGACCGCCGCCGGCGCCGCAGCCGCGTGCGTCAGCCTCATTGCCGTTCCCGCTCCCGCGAGCCTGGCGGCAGCCGGCGCGCCGGGCTCCCGCGCCTCCGCCCCGCCGCCCGCGGTCCCCAGCATCCCGGGATCGCCCGGGTCGGCCGGGGCCCCGCCGCGGCAGCTTTTCGTGCCGGACCTCTTCGCGGCCGTGCCGGGCGGGATCACCGCCGCGCAGCTGGAGAAGATCCGCAAGCTGGCCGGGGTGCTCGCGGTGCTGCCCGTCGACGGCGGGAAGATCAGCGTCAACGGCAAGGCCGCCAACGTGCTCGGCGTGCCCCCCCAGGCGTTCCGGGCCTGGACGCCGCCGAAGACCGCCGCGTCCGCCGCCGTCTGGTCGGACCTGGCCAAGGGGAAGCTGGTCGCGACCCCGGCCGCCGCCAGCAGGCTCGGCCTGGCCCCCGGCAAGTCCTACCCGGTGTCGGCCGCGGTCCGGGCGCGCCTGCCGTTCGGCACGCTGGCCGCCCTGAGCGTGCGCGGCGCCGACGCGATGGTGGACATCGCCCGCTCACGGCAACTCGGCCTGGCCAAGGACTTCGCCGTGCTGATCAACGCGCCTGTGCCCGACCTCGGCGCGGTGAAGGCCAAGGTCAAGTCGGTCATCGGCGCCGGCGGCACGGTCGTCAACCTGGTGTCCTACACCGAGGTCAGGCCGGCCAAGCTGCCGGTGGTCACGAACGTGCCGACGACCGGCGTGCCGTCCAGCTACCTGCAGCTGTACCAGGAGTCCGCCGCCAGGTACTGCCCGGGCATGTCCTGGACGGTGCTCGCCGCGATCGGGGAGATCGAGAGCGGCAACGGCGCCAACGACGGCCCGTCCAGCGCGGGGGCGCTCGGCCCGATGCAGTTCATGCCCGCCACCTGGGCGGTGTGGGGCATCGACGGCTTCGGCCAGACCGGCACGCCCGACATCTGGAACCCGCTGGACGCGGTGCCGTCGGCGGCGAACATGCTGTGCGCCGACGGGGCGGGGAACCCCGCCACGCTGCCCCAGGCGATCTTCGACTACAACCACGCCACCTGGTACGTCGACGAGGTGCTGGCCCTGGCTAGCGAGTACGCCAGGAACTACGGCTGAGCCCGCAGGCGGCGCAGCCCCAGCAGGCAGGTCACCGCGCTCGCCGCGCCGCACGCGGCGGCGAACCCGTAGCCGGCCCGGGGCCCGTGCGCGTCGATGACGAATCCGACCACCGACGCGCCGGCGGCCACGCCGACCGAGAGCGTGCTGGACAGCCAGGTGATCGCCTCGGTGCGCCTGGCGGGCTGCGCCTGCGCCTCGAGCAGGCTGAAACCGGCGATCAGCGTCGGCGCGATGGTCAGCCCGGAGACGTAGATCACGCAGGTCAGCGTCACCAGGTCCGGCTGCGCCCAGAAGGTGGCCACGCCGAGCGCGGTCAGGGCGAGCGTGACCGCGAACCTGCGCTCCGCCGCCGCCCGCCAGTGCCTGGTCCCGTACCACAGCCCGCCGGTCGCGCTGCCGAACGCGTAGGTGCCGAGGATCAGGCCCGCCAGCGGCTTATGCCCGAAGTGCTGCGCGAACGCGACCGTGCTCAGGTCGACCGACACGAACATCGCGCCGAGCAGCAGGTATACCGGGGCCAGCACGGCCAGCCCCGGCGCCGGCAAGCGTCGGCGCGGGGGCATCGCGCTCGCATCGCCGGGCCGGTCCGGCCCGATCACGGCGGGCTCGGTGCCGCGCTGCGCGGCGAACCACAGCGTCCCGGCCACGCACGCCACGGCCGCCGTCCCGACGCCTGCGGCCGGGAACACCTCGGTGGCCAGCACCGTCACCGCCGCCGGCCCGACGATGAAGCACAGCTCGTCGGCCACCGACTCGAAGCTGAACGCGGTGTGCAGCCGGGGCGACCCGCCGAGCAGGGCGCTCCACCTGGCGCGCACCATGGCGCCAAGCGACGGCATGGTGGAGCCCGCCACCGCGCCGGGGACGAAGAACACCCACGTCGGCGCGTGCGCCTGCACGGCCGCGATCAAGGCGGCCGTGCTCGCCCCGAACACCGCGACGACCGGCAGCAGCACCCGCCGCTGGCCCCTGGAGTCCACCAGCCGCGCCACCTGCGGCGAGCAGAACGCGTAGCCGAGGGAGCCGACCGCGGACACGGTGCCGGCCACCCCGTACCCCCCGGTCACCGCGGAGATCAGCAGCACCGTGCCGAGCCCGAACATCGACATCGGCAGCCGCCCGATGACGCCCGCCATGGAGAACCGCCAGGCGCCGGGGATGCGGAAGACCTCGGCATACGGCCGCAGCGGTCGCGCCAGCGCGGCGGCGATGCGGCCGGCCTGCCTGCCCGGATCCCGGTGCAGGGTCCCCGTCATCGGCCGCGCTGTCCCATGACGCCCACCATAACCCGGCACCGGATCCCAGGGCATCCCGCAGGCACTGGTTGGATGGGGGCATGCCAGCGTATGACGCGTTCCTGCTCGTCTCGTTCGGCGGCCCGGAGCGGCCAGAGGACGTCATGCCGTTCCTGGAGAACGTCACCCGCGGCCGCGGCATCCCGCCGGAACGGCTCGCGGGCGTGGCCGAGCACTACTACGCGTTCGGCGGGGTGAGCCCGCTCAACCAGCAGTGCCGCGACCTGCTCGCCGCGGTGCGCGCCGACATGGCGGCCGGCGGCCTGCCGCTCCCGGCGTACTGGGGGAACAGGAACTGGACGCCGTACCTGGCCGACGCCGTGCGCGCCATGGCCGATGACGGCGTGCGCCGGGCCGTCGCCTTCGTCACCTCCGCCTACAGCTCCTACTCCGGCTGCCGGCAGTACCTGGACGATATCGAGCGGGCCCGCGCCGCCGTCGGCGCCGGCGCGCCGCGCATCGACAAGCTCAGGCGGTTCTTCAACCACCCGGGGTTCATCGAGCCGTTCGCCGAGCACGCGCGCGCGGCGCTGCGCACGCTGCCTGCCGGGCTGCGCGACGGCGCGCACCTGGTCTTCACCGCGCACAGCGTCCCGGTCGCGATGGCCGACGCCAGCGGGCCCGCCCCGCAGCGGCGCAGGTACGTGGCCGAGCTGACCGAGGCGGCCCGTCTGATAGCCGAACGAACCTGTGGTGGCCGGCACCGGTGGACGCTCGCGTACTCCAGCCGCAGCGGCCCGCCGTCGCAGCCCTGGCTCGAACCCGACGTATGCGACCATCTCGCCGAACTGGCCAAGGCGGGGACCAGGGCCGTGGTCGTGGTTCCCGTCGGGTTCGTGTCCGACCACATGGAGGTCAGGCACGACCTGGACGTGGAGGCGGCCGAGGCGGCGCGGTCCCTGGGGCTGGCGTTCGCGCGCGCGGCCACGCCCGGCTGCCACCCCGCCTTCGTGTCGATGATCACCGACCTGATCCGGGAGCGGATGGGCCTGCCGGTGCGGCGCGCCGCACTGGGAGCCATGGGAGTGCCGGCCCGGGACTGCCCCGCAGGCTGCTGCCGGTACCAGCGGCGCGCATCATGACCGATGCCGAGGGCCTGCTGCGGATCGCCATGGAGGCGGCGGCCGACGCCGGCCGGCTGCTGGCGTCATGGCGCGGCGACGGGCGCCCCGAGGTGGTCGGCACGAAATCCAGCCCGACCGACGTGGTGACCGAGATGGACCGCAGGGCCGAGGCGCTGATCGCCGGCCGCATCCGCGCGGCCAGGCCAGGCGACGCCATCCTCGGCGAGGAGGGCGGTCAGATCCAGCCGCAGCGCCCAGGGGCGGGGGTGCGCTGGGTGGTGGACCCGCTGGACGGGACGGTCAACTACCTCTACGGGCTGCGCGACTGGGCGGTGTCCATCGCCGCCGAAGCCGACGGCGCGGTGGTGGCCGGCGTGGTCGAGGTGCCCCGGTTCGGCGAGACCTTCACCGCCGTGGCGGGCCGCGGCGCCTGGCTGCACCGGGCCGGGGATGCAACCCACCCGGGAGGCGCCGTCCCGCTGCGCTGCACCTCCGTCGGCACGCTCGGCCAGGCACTCGTGGCAACCGGGTTCGGGTACTGCGCGGCGCGGCGCCGCGTCCAGGGCGAGGTCATCGCCGCCGTGCTGCCGCAGGTGCGGGACATCCGCCGCGGCGGCTCCGCGGCCGTGGACCTGTGCTCGCTCGCGGCCGGGCGGGTCGACGCGTTCTTCGAGCGCGGCCTGAACTACTGGGACTACGCCGCGGGCGGCCTGATCGCCAGGGAGGCGGGCGCGACGGTCGGCGGGCTCGCCGGCAAACCCGAGGGCACGTCCATGGTGCTCGCCGCCGGTCCCGCGCTGTACCCGCAGCTTGACCGCCTGCTGTCCAGCCTCAATCCGGAGCGCGACGCCGAGTTAGCCGGCCGCCCACGGCATCGGTGGCATCCCGATACCCCAGCTGGGGACTCCGGGGCCCACCGATGCCCAGCCGCATCGTTCCGGCCTGCCCGGGGAATACCTGGACGCGGCTGCGCTGTTCTCCGGCGAGCCGCGTGTACGCCGGGCGGGAACGTGACAGAATTCCCGGCCGGAATCGGGCACAACCGGGGCCTCGAAAGCGTTACAACCGCGCAGCGACCGCGCAGGACGGATGAAGGGGGATGGAGCAGCCGATGGCAACCGATTACGACAGCCCGCGGAAGACCGACGACGACCTGACCGAAGACAGCCTCCAGGAACTTCAGGCTCGCCGGATGGACAAGTCGTCAAGCACGATCGATCTTGACCCGGACGACGTTGCCGAGTCCCTGGAGCTGCCGGGGGCCGACCTGTCGAACGAGGAGCTCTCGTTCCGGGTGATACCTCGCCAGGCCGATGAGTTCACCTGTTCCAGGTGCTTCCTTGTGCACCACCGGAGCCAGCTTGCCGAAGACCGCAACGGCCAGCTTGTCTGCCGGGAGTGCGCGGCATAGCAGGCGGTGCTTGGCTCAGCCCCCGTTGGCCGCGGGCGCCGCGGCGCCCGGCGGGGCGCCGGCCGGCCAGGCCCGGTCCTCCGGGCGGCCGTTCAGCGGTCCGCGTCGCTGGGCGGCTCGCACCGCGGGCCGCTGTGCGCCCTGCGCGCCGCGGCCCGGGTGGCGAGCAGTCGCGCCGCCTCCACGGTGACGCCGGTGAGCGTGGACCAGCCGAGCGCCTCGCGCAGCGCGACTCGCGGATCCTCCGGATGGGTCGGAGGCTCCTTCCCGGTGATCTTGGTCCAGGCGAACGTGATCACCTTACGCGCGACGAAGGCGGCCACCATCGCCATCGCCGCGCTGGTGAGCCTGGTGCCCAGATCCGGTTTCCTGTCCGCCATCCCGCTGCCTCCCGTCGGCTCCGTCTGCTGTGTGACACTCCCTTGCATCCGCGACATCATGCCACCCACCCGTGACCGGCCTGGAGCCGGCGCCTTTCCAGGACCGCGGCGAGTTCCGCCGGGTGCCTGGTGCCGATCAGCCAGTAGGGGGCGGCGGCGCCGCCGGGGGCCGAACCGTCCACGGCCACGTAGACGGATTCCTTGAGGTAGGGTCGCAGGTACAGGCGGGCCGCCGGGTCGGCTCGCGGGCCGCGCAACCGCGCGGACTGCCTTTCGTCCAGGGCGACGACCTCGCTGATGGCCGTCAGCGGCAGCACCGCGCTTCCGGCCCGCAGCGTCCCGTCGCGGACCTCGACCGTGGCGCGGCCGAGGGCCAGCAGCAGCGCCGCGCAGACCGCCGCCAGGCCGCCGATGACGATCACCGGCGATGGCCAGGGAAGCCCGGCGTAAGCAGTGCCGCCGAGGATGAGGACGGTTGGGACGGCGAGCAGCCACCAGGCGAGCGGTACGTACAGCCGTTCGCGGTAATCGCGCATGCAGTCGAGGGTAGTTGGTCTGATGCAATCGTGGCGGGGGTGGCTCAACACGGCGGGCCTGGGACGACGGTCCGGCCAGGAAACCCCGGCCGGCGCCGCCGGAGTAATCCGCGCCGACAGCGGTAGCGGTGTGGTCATGGACGACGAGGCGGCCCCGGCTGCCGCCGCGAGGACATCCCGCGGCGCCGGCGACCCGGACGGCCGCCGCGGCGCCGGGGACCGCACCGCGACGGCGACGCGGGATCCGGCCGCCGACGGCGCGGCAGCCGGGCCTGGCGCCCGCGGCGGCTGGGGCCCGGAGCGCAGCCGGGTGCCGAGCTGGCTGCAGACCGGCGCCGCGTGGTCCTGGCGGCTGCTGATCATCGCCATCGTGGTGTACCTGGCCGCGCGGGCGATCGGCGTGCTGTACGTCGTGGTCGTGCCGTGCGTCGCGGCGCTGCTGCTCACCGCCCTGCTGCAGCCGCTGGCGGGCAGGCTGACCAGGGCCGGGCTGCCGAACCTCGCCGCCACCTGGTGCACGCTGCTGATCGCGGCCGCGGTCATCGGCGGGCTCGCGATGCTGATCACCAACAGGGTGAGCGCCGACTATCCCGCGCTGGTGGCCGAGACCAAGCACACGGTGGCCCAGGTCCAGTCCCTGCTGTCCGGGCCGCCGTTCCACGTCAAGAGCAGCACCGTCAAGAACTTCCTTGACAACATCCCCAGCTTCCTCAGCAAGCACAGATCGCTGGTCGCGGGCACGCTGGTCACGGGCGGGAAGATCGCCGCCGAGTTCTTCGGCGGCCTGGTGCTGATGCTGTTCGTCATGTTCTTCCTGATCAAGGACGGGGAGCGGATCTGGGGCTGGCTGCTCGGCAAGATGCAGCCGCACAACGCGCGCCGCTGGGACAGGGCGGGGCGCGCGTCGTGGACGGCCGTCGTGTACTACATGCGCGGCACGGTCGTGGTCGCCGCCATCCACGGCGTGGTGGTCGGGCTGGCCCTGTGGATCATGGGGGTCCCGCTGGCTCTCCCGCTGGCCGTGCTCGTGTTCATCGCCGCCTTCGTGCCCCTGGTGGGGCTGCTGGTGGCCGGGGCGCTGGCCGTCGTGGTCACGCTCGTCGCCAAGGGCTGGCTGGATGCCCTCATCCTGGTGATCGTGCTGGTCGTCGAGGATCAGCTCGAGGCGCACCTGCTGCAGCCGCAGGTGGTCGGCCGGGTGATCCGGCTGCACCCGCTCGCGGTCATCCTCGCGCTGGCCGTCGGCAGCGTGCTGGCCGGCATCCCGGGCGCCCTGGTCGCCGTGCCGGTCGTCGCCGTCCTCACCCGCGCCCTGCCGGAACTGGGCCGCCGCGAGCCGCCGGACCCGGACCCGCCGGACCCGGACCCGCCCGACCCGCCGGACCCGGGCGGGGCCTAGCATGCCGCGCTTGGCGCTATCCTCACTGTGCGCAACGGAGGGAGGCCCGTTGGATCGCTCCGGACCCACCGCCCCGGACGTGCTGGTCAGGCGGCTCGACCCGGGCGTGCCGCTGCCGTCGTACGCTCACCCCGGCGACGCCGGCGCGGACCTCGCCACCGCCGAGGACGTGGAGCTCGGGCCGGGCGAGCGCGCGCTGGTCCGGACCGGGCTGGCGATAGCGCTGCCGGCCGGGTACGCGGCATTCGTGCTGCCGCGTTCGGGCCTGGCGGCCAGGCACGGCGTCACGCTCGTCAACGCGCCGGGGACCGTCGACGCAGGCTACCGGGGCGAGATCAAGGTCACCATGCTCAACACCGACTCCCGGCACCCGGTCAGCTTCAAGCGCGGCGACCGGATCGCCCAGCTCGTCATCCAGCGGGTGGAGCGGGCGGTGTTCCACGAGGCGGCCGCGCTCCCCGGCTCCGCCAGGGCCGACGGCGGCTTCGGCTCGACCGGCGGGCACGCCATGTCCCGGGCCTCAGGCAGCGAAGGAGCGTAATGGTGTTTCGTCGGCGTCGCTCAGCGGACGCGGACCAGGACGCGCAGCATGACGGGCTCGGGGAGGCCCCGGAGGCGCCGCGCGCCGGAGGCGGGCCGTGGGACGCGGGGGAGCCGCATCCGGCCCGGGACCGGGTGGACCTCGGCAGCCTGCGGGTTCCCGTCGGCCCGTGGCACGAGATCCAGCTCGTCATGGCCGAGCAGCACGGCGCCTGGGTGACGGTCAAGCAGGGGGACAGCGAGCTGCAGCTCCAGGCGTATGCCGCCGCCCGCAGCGGCGCGCTGTGGGACGACGTCCGCGCCGAGATCGCCGCCGAGGTGCGCGCGGCGGGCGGGCGGAGCCAGGAGTCGCCGGGACCGTTCGGCATCCAGCTGGTGGCCGACGTGCCCGCCGAGCCGGGCCGGCCCGCATCGGGGATGCGGCTGGTCAGGTTCGTCGGCGTCGACGGCCCGCGGTGGTTCCTCCGCGGCCTGTTCAGCGGCCCGGCGGCCTCCGGCGGCGAGGCGGCGGCGCTGCTGGAGGAGGTGTTCGCCGACACCGTGGTGGTGCGCGGCGATCACCCGGTGCCGCCCAGGGACATGCTGGAGCTGCGGCTGCCGCCGGAGGCGCAGCAGGCCTTCGAGCAGGCCCAGTCGCAGCAGCACGGCGGGGCCGTCCCGCCGGGGGACGACAGCCACAACAGGTTCCGCACCGCGCCGAACCCGCTCCGGCGCGGCCCGGAGTTCACCGAGACCCGTTAGGCGCGCAGCAGGCGCGCGAGCTGCTCCTCGACGTCCTCGCCGGTCACGAAGAACAGCTCGTCGCCGGCCTGCAGCGGGTCGTCGGGCTGCGGCACCAGGACCCGGCTCTCGCGCAGGATGGCGACCAGGGCGGTGTCGGCGGGCCACTCGATCTCGCCGACCCGCTGGCCGACCAGCGGCGCGTCGCCCGGCATGGTCAGCTCCACCAGGCTGGTCTCGCTGTGCCCGAACGTCATCAGCCGGACCAGGTCGCCGACGCTGACCGCCTCCTCGACCAGCGCGGACAGCAGCCGCGGCGTGGAGACGGCGACGTCGACCCCCCAAGACTCGTTGTACAGCCACTCGTTGTCCGGGTTGTTGACTCGCGCCACCACCCGGGGAACCCCGTACTCGGTCTTGGCGAGCAACGCCACCACCAGGTTCACCTTGTCGTCGCCGGTTGCCGCGATCACCACGTTGGACCGGTACAGCTGCGCATCGTCCAGCGAGCTGATCTCACAGGCGTCGGCCAGCAGCCACTCGGCACGCGGCACGCTGTCCACCTTGATCGCCTTGGGGTCGTTGTCGATGAGCAGCACCTCGTGCCCGTTCTCGATCAGCTCGCCCGCGATCGAGCGGCCGACCGCTCCCGCGCCCGCTATCGTGACCCGCATCAGCGCCCACCGCCTTGCGCCGCGAACGCCGCGGTGATCCTGTCCAGCTCGCCTTCCGGGCACAGCACGTGGAGCACGTCTCCTTCCTGCAGCACGGTCGCGCCGTCGGGCACGAACGCCTGGCCGAGCCGGTCCACGAAGGCGATCCTCGTCTGGGCGCTGGCCTCGAGCGCCCGCACCTGCTCGCCGATCCAGACCGGGGAGTACCCCACCTCGGCCAGCACGATCTTGCCGGTGGGATCCCGCCACAGCGGCTCGCTGCCCTCCGGCAGCAGCTTGCGCAGCATCTGCTCGGCGGTCCAGCGCACCGTGGCCACCGTCGGGATGCCGAGGCGCTCGTAGACCTCGGCCCGCCGCGGGTCATAGATCCGCGCCGCCACCCGCTGCACGCCGAACGTCTCCCGGACCACCCGGGCCGAGATGATGTTGGAGTTGTCTCCGCTGCTCACCGCAGCGAAGGCGTATGCCCGCTCGATACCGGCCTGGATCAGCACGGCCCTGTCGAACCCGATCCCGGTAACGCGGTCGCCCTTGAAGGCCGAGCCCAGCCGGCGGAACGCCTCCGGGTCCCTGTCGATGACCGCGATGCTGTTGCCCCGGTCCTCAAGGATGTGGGCGAGCGTCGACCCGACCCGCCCGCAGCCCATGATCACGATGTGCACGCCGCCCTCCACGATGCGCCGGATGCCCCGATCCGGGGCCGCCTCGCCAAAGGTATGCCCTCACTTGCCAGAATGCGACCATGGCTTACCGCGTCGGCCAGGTCGTCGAGGTGACCGCCGGGGACGTGGCGCATGGCGGGTGGTGCGTCGCGCGTCCGGCCGGGGAGCCGGTCACCTTCGTCCGCCACGCACTGCCCGGCGAGCGGGTTCGCGCCCGGGTCATCGAGGTCACGTCCCGGCTCGCCCGGACCGAGGCGGTGGAGATCCTGGCCGCGTCGCCGCACCGGGTCGCCCCGCGGTGCCCGCACGCGCGTCCGGGCGGCTGCGGCGGCTGTGACTGGCAGCATGCCTCGCTGCCCGCCCAGCGCGCGCTCAAGGCGGCGGTGATCCGCCAGCAACTCGCCCGGCTGGCCGGCGTCGACCGCGAGGTCGCCGTGCAGCCGCTGCCCGGTGACGTGGATGGCCTGGGCTGGCGCACCCGGGTGCAGTTCGCGGTGCGAGAGGACGGGGTGGCCGGCCTGCACGCGCATCGCTCGCACCAGGTGATCCACGTGGGGGAGTGCCCGATCGCCCATCCGGCGATCACCGGGCTCGGCGTCACCGGCCGCCGCTGGCACGGCCTGGCGTCGGTGACAGTTCAGGTGGCGGCCCGGTCGGGAGATGCCGCGGTGATCCTCGCAGCCGCGAGGGCAGGAACCGCGGGCCGTTCGGCTTCGATAGAACAGGTCGCGGCGGGATCGGTGCTCCGCCGCGTCGGCCGCCGGCTGGCGCCGCTGCGCGGCCGCGGCTGGCTGACCCAGCGCGCGGCGGGCCGGGACTGGCGGGTGAGCGCGGGCACGTTCTGGCAGGTGCACCCGGGCGCCGCCGACGCGCTGGCGTGCGCTGTCGTCGCCGCGCTCGAGCCGCGGCCCGGCGACGCGGCGCTCGACCTGTACTGCGGCGCGGGCCTGTTCGCCGGGGTGCTGGCCAGGGCGGTCGGGCCCGGCGGGGCGGTCACCGGCGTGGAAGCAGACGCCGCCGCCGTCCGGGACGCCCGGCACAACCTGCGGGAATGGCCGTGGGCCCGGGTGCGCCGCGGCGACGTGGCGCAGCTGCTGCGCCGCGGGGACCTGCCGCCCGCCCGGCTCGTCGTCGCCGACCCGCCCCGGTCCGGGCTGGCCCGCGAGGCGATCGGCTACCTCGGCGCGCCGGAGCACGGGGCGGAGCGGTTCTGCTACGTGTCCTGCGACCCGGCCACGCTGGCCCGCGACATCGGCCTGCTGCTGGCGCGCGGCTGGACGCTCGACGCCCTGCGCGCCTTCGACGCCTTCCCGATGACCCACCACGTCGAGTGCGTGGCTACCCTCTCCGCCCCGCGCACCGAGCGTTGACGGCCCGGCGCTGCCGGGCAGGCCACGCCTCCGGGGCGTGCCGCGGCGCCGCGATCACCTGCAGTTTCGCGGGAGCTCAGCTGCCCTTCCTGGCGGCGCCGTTGCCGCCGGGCCCGGCCTTGACGTAGTAGCCGAGGCCGGGGATGCGGGTCAGCAGGCCCTCGTCCACCAGCATGCGCAGCGCCTTGGCGCAGGTCTGCCGGGCGTGCCCGTACTCCTGGCTGAGCGTGGTGATGGACGGCGTCGGCATGCCGGGCGCGAGCTTCCCCTCCGTGATGTCCCGGCGCAGGCGCGCGGCCAGGCGTATGTACGCCCTGGGGTCCGATTCGTCGCTTATCGACACCCTTGTACCGTACTCGATTGGCAATATTGCCAATCGCAACACTTCGACACTAGTCGAGATTGGACGAGGGGCTAAGTATGCGTTAACGTCGGAAACCGTCGGGGCCGCCACGGTCGCGGATCGGATCCCTTGGCAGGTCATGATCTTGTATTCCTGGACGGCATTCAGCGGGAGGGCCCGGGAGGGCCGTCCTCCCGAGGCGGGACTGAGCGGGAGAAGTTCTGAGCCCCCGGTCGCCATGGGCATCACCGACGACCGGGCCCGGGCCATGCGGGCCGGCGAGGAGGCGCTGGGGTCCGGCAGGGCTGCGGTGGTCATCGTCGAGGCCGTCCGTCGCGGGATGGCCGAGCGCACCCTGGCGCCGTGCTACGTGCGCACCGGCGTCGCTTGGCTGGGCAGGCGCACGCAGGCGGGCGGCGTGTCCTGGGAGAGGTTCTTCATCCGGGCCGACCCGGAGGGCGCCCGGGTGCCTGGCAGGATTGGGACCATGAAACTGCGGATCTTCACCGAGCCCCAGCAGGGCGCCGACTACAAGACGCTGCGCAGGGTGGCGACCGCGGCCGAGGAACTCGGGTTCGACGGCTTCTTCAGGTCCGACCACTACCTGAGCATGGGCCAGGGCTCCGGCCTGCCCGGTCCCACCGACGCGTGGGTCACCCTGGGCGCGCTGGCGGTCGAGACCCGCCGCATCAGGCTCGGCGCGCTGATGACCGCGGCGACGTTCCGGCTGCCGGGTCCGCTGGCGATCATGGTGGCCCAGGTCGACCAGATGAGCGGCGGACGGGTGGAATTCGGCCTGGGCGCAGCCTGGTTCGAGGCCGAGCACGCCGCCTACGGCATACCGTTCCCCGCCCTCGGCGAGCGCTTCGAGCGGCTCGAGGAGCAACTCGCGATCGTCACCGGGCTGTGGGCGACTCCGGAGGGGGAGAGATTCTCCTTCGACGGCAAGCACTACCGGCTGGCGGACTCCCCGGCGCTGCCCAAGCCCGCGCAGCGCCCGCGGCCGCCGATCGTGCTCGGCGGCGGCGGCGCCCGCCGCACCCCGCGGCTTGCGGCACGGTTCGCCGACGAATTCAACGTGGCGTTCCGGCCGCCGCAGGATGTGGCCGCCGCCTTCGCGCGCGTCCGCGAGGCCTGCGAGGCCGCGGGCCGGTACCCGTCGTCGATGCTGTTCTCCGTCGCGGAGACCGTGTGCTGCGGGAAGGACGAGTCCGAGTTCCGCCGCAGGGCCGCGGCCATCGGCAGGCAGCCGGAGGAGTTGCGGGAGAACGCGCTCGGCGGGACGCCGGGCGAGGTCGCGGCGAAGCTGGCCGCGTTCGCCGAGATGGGGGCGGATCGCATCTACCTCCAGGTCCTCGACCTGAGCGACCTGGACCACCTGGAACTGATCGCGTCCGACGTCGCGCCGCAGGTGTAGCCGGCCGCCGCGGGTCAGCCGAAGGCCCGGCCGGCGGCTTCCCTGCCCATGGCGCTGGCCTGCTGGTACCCGTACGTGCCGCGCTCGCGCAGCTCGGTAGCGGCGCTGACCAGCGCACCGAGCGCGGCGAACGCGAACGAGCCGCCCACCGAGATCCGGCTCACCCCTGCCTCCGCCAGCTCCGGCACCGCGGGGGCCCCGGCGGTCGCCAGCACGTTGACCGGGCGGTCCACCGCGCCGATCACCTGCCGGATGTCCTCGATGCGGCGCAGGCCGGGGGCATACAGCACGTCGGCTCCGGCCTCCTGGTACGCCTGCAGCCTGGCGATGGTGTCCGCCAGGTCCGGGCGCCCGTGCAGGTAGTTCTCGGCCCGCGCGGTCAGCACGAGCGGGACCGCCCCCGCGTGCGCGGCCTCGGCGGCGGCGGCGACGCGCTCGGCGGCCAGCCGCATCTGGTAGATGGGCTCGTTCTCGTCGCCGGTGAAGTCCTCGACCGAGCAGCCGGCCAGGCCCGCGCCGATCGCGAGCGTCACGGTCCGGCCGACGCCGGCCGGGGAATCCGCGAAGCAGTTCTCCAGGTCGGCCGAGACCGGCAGGTCGGTCGCCTCGACGATCGCCGCGGCGTGCGCGAGCGCCTCGTCCCGGCTCACCGAGCCATCGAGCCGGCCGAGCGTGGCGGCGAAGCCCGAGCTGGTGGTGGCCAGGGCCTGGAATCCCAGCGACGCGAGCAGCCTGGCCGAGCCGCGGTCCCACGGGTTCGGCAGCAGCAGCGGCTGGCCGGGCCGGTGCAGGGCAAGGAAGCGACGCGCCTTGTCAGCCTGAGGTGTCATGAGCCCAACGTATCCCCGGAGCACGTCGTGGCGGGGAGACCTGCTCATATGGCTTGCGGGGCGGAAACGGCGATGCGATCGTGGAGCCGTGCGCTCTGATACCGCCACCGCCAGCGGGGCATCGCGGGTGCGGCTGGTCATCGCCTTGTCGGTGGCGGGCGCGGCGACGGTCATGCTGGGCGCCATCTTGCTCGTCATGGGCCTTGCCATGCGGGTTGTCAGCCGGCATGCCGCAGGCCAGGTCGCCGTGCTCGGCCTTGCCCTGGCGGCGGCGGGCACGGCGTTCGGCCTTGTCACCCTGCTGGTCTTCGCGCTGACCCGGGCGCTCCCGGCCGCGCGGACCCGGCCGCGCGGCACGGGCGGGCCGGGCGGGACGGGCGATTACCGGACGCGCCGGCGCGGCGGGCAGGTGCTGAGCCCGACGGGCGTGTACTCACCGGGCGGCCTGCTGGGCGCCCCCCGGGACGCTCGCGCCCACCCCCCGGCCGGGGCCGCTGGCCGGCCGCCGTGGCCGGCGGGAGCCCAGGCGCCGTGGCCGGCGGGAGCCCAGGCGCCGCGGCCCGGGCGCCCGCCGGGGATGGCGGCCCCGGGTCCTGGCCGGGCGGACCCCAGCGGCGTCCGCCAGCACGGGATCCCCGAGCCGCCGCGCTCTGCGGCGGACGCCGTGCCACCGGTCGGGCCGCGCCCCGGAGCGGCGCGGCCGGCGCCGCCGATGCCGCCTCGCGAGCGCACGCCACCCCCCGCGGCAGCCCAATGGCGGCGGGATGCCCCGCCGCCTGCCGCCGGACCGGACGGCGCCGTCCGGCCGCGGGACGCCGTCCGGCCCCGCGGCGCCACGCCGCCGAGCGCTGCGTTTCCGGTGCCGGGCCCGCCTCCGCCGCTGCGGGACGGCTGGCCCGGCCGGGCGATGCCGCCCGCCGCCGCGCCGCGCAACCCGCCGCCGCCTCCCGCGGACGAGGCTCCCGCGCAGGTGTTCGTCTACCGGGACACGGGCGAGGGGCCGGATGAGGCCGCCCCAGAACCGCGGGCGGCGCCCTCGGGTGACGGCGACGCGTCCTACTGGTACGCCCCGCTGCAGGAAGCCACCGCGGCGCCGCAGCAGCAGCGACGCCCGGACAGCGAGCCCGAGGTGCCGCACAGCCGCGGGCCGTTCGAGCCCCTGCTGTCCTCCGCGGCCGGCGCGGCCGGAGACGCCGCGGAGGAGCGGGGCGCCGCGGACGGGCGGGAGGATCCGGCGCGGGAGCGCGAGCGCAAGCTGGAGCAGCTCAAGGATCTCTACCTGACCGCCGAGGCGATCGGCGAGGAGAACGTCGACAAGCATTTCGACAAGCTGCTGGCCCGGCAGCGGGCGCTGATCAGCGAGTACTTCAAGCAGTCCGCAGCGGGGCAGGCGGGCGCCGACGTCGCCCCGGAGAAGCCGCGCGCATGACGCCGGTCGTCGCGGTGCTCGGCCTGGGCGAGGCAGGCTCGGAGATCGCCCGCGACCTGCTGGCGGTCGGCGCGGTCGTCCGCGGCTACGACCCGGCCGTGCCGGCGGCAGCGGTGGCCGGGGGCATTACCGGCACCGGCAGCGAGGCCGAGGCGGCCCGCGGAGCAGACCTGGTGCTCAGCGTCAACAGCGCGGAGGCGGCGGTGAATGCCTTCGAGGCGGGCCTGGCCGGCCTGCGGCCGGGTGCCGTCTGGGCCGACATGAACACCGCCTCGCCGGGCACGAAACGCCGGCTCGCCGGGATCGCCGAGGCCGCGGGCGTGCCCTTCGCCGACGTCGCGATGATGGCGCCGGTCCCCGGACGCGGGCTGCGCGTGCCCATGCTGGCCAGCGGAGACGGCGCGCGGCGGTACGCGGGCCTGCTGTCCCCGCTCGGCGCCGGCATCGAGGTGCTCGACGGCCCGGCCGGCCTTGCGGCCACCAGGAAGCTGCTGCGCAGCGTCTTCTACAAGGGCATGGCGGCCGCGGTCATCGAGGCGCTCGATGCCGCCCGGGCCGCCGGCCACGAGCGGTGGCTGCACGATCACATCGCCGCCGAGCTTGCCGCGGCCGATGGCGGCACGCTGACCCGGATCATCGACGGCACCAGGCGGCACGCGGTGCGCCGCACCGCGGAGATGCAGGCGGCGGCGGAGATGCTCACCGAACTGGGCGTGCGCCCGTTCGTCGCCGAGGCCAGCCGCTCGGTGCACGCGCGGCTGCGCGAGCCCGGCGGGACGTTAGCCGAGCGGCATCAGCGCCTGCGCCAGCGGCTTGAGCGAGTCCGGCCTGGCGTGATGCGGCAGGTTCACGATGATCAGGTCGACGCCGGCGTCGCGGTAGGCCTCGGCGGCAGCGACCACCGCGTCGAGGTTGCCGTCCGCCTCCATCCGCACGTTGACCGAACAGGTGATCTCCTTGACGTCGCGCCCGATGCTCGCGCAGTGCCCGGCGAGCACCTCCTTGAGCTCCAGCCACTGCTGGGGGCCGTCCACGATGGCGTTCCACTGCTGCGCCCAGCGCGCCACGGTGCGCAACGTCCTTGTCCTGCCCCGGCCGCCGATCGTGACCGGAGGATGCGGCCGCTGCACCGGCTTGGGCTCGCACCTGGCCTCGGTGAGCCGGACGTACCGGCCGGGGAAGGTGGTGGTCGGCTGGCTCAGCAGCCGGATGACCGCCTCCACGCCTTCGTCGAACCGGTCGAACCGCTCCCGCAGCGGCGGCAGCGTGATGCCGTAGGCGTCGCATTCCTGCTGGTTCCACGCGGCGCCCAGCCCGAGTTCCAGCCGCCCGCCGGAGATGATGTCGACGGTGGCCGCCATGTTGGCCAGCACCGCCGGATGGCGGTAAACCATGCCGGTGACCTGGCAGCCGATCCTGATCCGCCTGGTGGCCTGCGCCATCGCGGCCAGCATGGTCCAGGCCTCGAAGTTGGGGCCGGCCAGGTCGCCGGTCAGCGGGTAGAAGTGATCCCAGTTCCACGCCGACTCGAACAGGGGGATCTCGTCCGCTGCGAGCCACGCGTCGCGGATCTCCTCCCACGTCTGGTGCTCGGGCCGTGTCTTGATCGCAAAGCGCATTCCGCAGCCGTCCCTTCTCGTCGGCACCCGCAGCCGTATCGTAGCGGCCGGCTCCGGGCGCAGCGGAAGCACCACGGCTCGTTCGGGCCCAATGGGGCGGGAGGTGCGGGGGGTGCGGCGGGCGGCGTGGCGGTGCACAAGCCGTGCACGAGCCGTGCGCGACCCGGATGGCTGGGCCCGCCTGGCGAAGTAGCTTGATATCGAGATACTGTAGGCTGGTCCCTACGGGCCGGCGGCCGCCCCGGGCGAGACGAGCGAGGAGGCTCACAGCATGACCGAGAACAGCTTCGGCAGCCGGGCGGAGCTTCGGGTCGGCGACGAGCGGTACCAGATCTGCAGGCTGGAGGCCGTGCCCGGCGCGCAGCACCTCCCGTTCAGCCTGAAGATCCTGCTGGAGAACCTGCTCCGCAACGAGGACGGCGCCACCGTCACCCGCGGCCACATCGACGCGCTGGCGCGGTGGGACCCGCGCGCCAAGCCGGACACCGAGATCCAGTTCACCCCCGCCCGGGTGATCATGCAGGACCTGACCGGCGTGCCCGCCCTGGTGGACCTGGCCGCCATGCGCGAGGCCATGCAGGCCCTGGGCGGCGACCCGCGGAAGATCAACCCGCTCATCCCGGCCGAACTGGTCATCGACCATTCCGTCGTGGCGGACGTGTTCGGCAGGCCGGACGCGTTCACCCGGAACGTGGAGCTCGAGTTCCAGCGGAACAGGGAGCGGTTCGCCTTCCTGCGCTGGGGTCAGCGGGCGTTCGGCCAGTTCAAGGTGGTCCCGCCGGGGACGGGCATCGTGCACCAGGTCAACATCGAGCACCTGGCCCGGGTGGTGATGGCCCGCGACGGCATGGCCTACCCCGACACCTGCCTGGGCACCGACTCGCACACCACGATGCAGAACGGCCTGGGCGTCCTCGGCTGGGGCGTCGGCGGCATCGAGGCGGAGGCCGCCATGCTCGGCCAGCCGGTCTCCATGCTGATCCCGCAGGTGACCGGGTTCCGGCTGACCGGCGAGCTGCCCAGCGGCGCGACCGCTACCGACCTGGTGCTCACGATCACGGAGATGCTGCGCAAGCACGGCGTGGTCGGCAAGTTCGTCGAGTTCTTCGGCGAGGGCGTGGCCGCGGTCCCGGTGGCGAACCGCGCCACGATCGGGAACATGTCGCCGGAGTTCGGCTCGACGTGCGCGATCTTCCCGATCGACCGGCTCACGCTCGACTACCTGCGGCTCACCGGCCGCCCGGGGCACCGGGTCGACCTGGTCGAGGCGTACGCCAAGGAGCAGGGCCTGTGGCACGAGCCGGGACGCGAGGCACGCTATTCCGAGGTGCTCACCCTGGACCTGGCCACCGTGGTGCCGTCCATCGCGGGCCCCAAGCGCCCGCAGGACCGGATCGCGCTCGCCGACGCGAAGCAGGCGTTCCGGGATGCGCTGCCGGACTACGTGCCGGAGGCCACCCTGGACAACGGCCTGGCCGGCACGTTCCCCGCCTCCGACCCGGTGGCCGCGGGCGGCGGCGCCCGCCCGTCGAACCCGGTGCGCGTCACGCTGGAGGACGGCACCGAGACCTTCGTCGACCACGGCTCGGTGGTGATCGCCGCGATCACCTCCTGCACGAACACGTCCAATCCCTCGGTGATGGTCGGCGCCGCCCTGCTGGCCAAGAAGGCCGTGGAACGCGGCCTGAACCGCAAGCCGTGGGTGAAGACCTCGCTGGCGCCCGGGTCGAAGGTGGTCATGGACTACTACGAGCGGGCCGGGCTGGTGCCCTACCTGGACAAGCTCGGCTTCAACCTGGTCGGGTACGGCTGCACCACCTGCATCGGCAATTCCGGCCCGCTGCCGGCCGCGATCAGCCAGGCGGTGAACGACAACGACCTGGCCGTGGTGTCGGTGCTGTCCGGGAACCGGAACTTCGAGGGCCGGATCAACCCCGACGTCAAGCTGAACTACCTGGCCTCGCCGCCGCTCGTGGTCGCCTACGCGCTGGCGGGCACGATGGACATCGACTTCGGCGCCGAGCCGCTCGGCGCCGACCCCGAGGGCAAGCCGGTCTTCCTGGCCGACATCTGGCCGGCTCCAGACGAGGTCGACGCCGTGGTACGTGACGCGGTGGCCGGGGAGATGTTCACCCGCGACTACGCGGACGTGTTCACCGGCGACGACAACTGGCGCGGCCTGGAGGTCCCGGAGGGCGACACCTTCGCCTGGGACCGGGGGTCGACCTACGTGCGCCGCCCGCCGTACTTCGACGGCATGCCGGCCGAGCCCGAGCCGGTCCGCGACATCTACGGTGCCCGGGTGCTGGCCATGCTCGGCGACTCGGTGACCACCGACCACATCTCGCCGGCCGGGGCGATCAAGACGGACAGCCCGGCGGGCCGGTACCTGACCGAGCACGGCGTGGAGCGGAAGGACTTCAACTCCTACGGGTCGCGGCGCGGCAACCACGAGGTGATGATCCGCGGCACGTTCGCGAACATCAGGCTGCGCAACCTGCTCGCGCCCGGCACGGAGGGCGGCGTCACCGTCAAGGACGGCAGGCAGATGTCCATCTACGATGCGTCCCGCGAGTACCTCGCCGAGGGCACGCCGCTGATCGTGCTCGGCGGCAAGGAGTACGGCTCGGGCTCGTCCCGCGACTGGGCCGCCAAGGGCACCCTGCTGCTCGGCGTCCGCGCGGTGCTCGCCGAGTCCTTCGAACGCATCCACCGGTCCAACCTGATCGGCATGGGCGTGCTGCCGCTGCAGTACCGCCCGGGCTCCTCGGCGGCGTCGCTCGGCCTGACCGGCCGGGAGAGCTTCGACATCACCGGCGTCGAGGAGCTCAATGCCGGGCGCATCCCGAACGAGGTGATGGTGACCGCCGACGGCAAGCGATTCCCGGTCCTGGTGCGGATCGACACCCCCGGCGAGGCGGACTACTACCGCCACGGCGGCATCATGCAGTACGTGCTGCGCTCGCTGCTCGCCGCCGGGTGAACAGGTCAGCGCGACGGCGTGCGGACCCGGATCGAGCGCCGCCGGTAGCCCAGGTGCCGTTCGTCGGACGGCACAGGAGCGGGGCTGCCCGGGTAGGCGCTGAGGCGCGGACGACGGGGGTAAGCCGCGCGCGGGCCACGCCGTCGCCGTCCCGGCCCGGTCCGACCGGATCTGCACGGGCATGGACCCACTCTGACCACGGGGAGACCAGCATGCGCGCGGTGATCTACTCGATGAGCGTGTCACTGGACGGCTTCATCGCCGGTCCCGACGGTGACATCGGCTTCACCGCGCCGGACGAGGAACTGATGCGGTTCCACGTCCAGCAGACCCGCGAGATCGGCGCGGAGCTGATGGGGCGGGGGCTGTACCAGGAGATGCTGGTCTGGGAGGACGCCGAGACGACCATGTCCGGCCCGCTGGAACTCGAGTTCGCCCGGATCTGGAAGCCCATCCCGAAGGTCGTGTTCTCGACCACCCTCGAGCAGGTGCAGGGCAACGCCCGGCTGGCCTCCGGCGACGTAGCCGGCGAGGTGGGCAAGCTCGCCCGGGCGCCGGGGGAGGGCGCGGTGTCGGTGGGCGGCGCGGGCCTGGCCTCCGCGTTGATCAAGCTGGACCTCATCGACGAGTACCGGCTGTTCGTCATCCCGGTGGTGCTGGGCGGCGGCACGCCGTACTTCCCGCCGCTGGACCGCGGGATCGCGCTCGAGCTGCTGGAGACCCGGACGTTCGGCTCCCGGGTCGTCTACCTTCGCTACCGGCGTGTCTGAGCCCATGGTCGCGGCCAGGCTCCGCGCCGCCGGCTGCGTCTTCGCCGAGGAGGAGGCCAGGCTGCTCATCGCCTCGTCCCGGACGCCGGACGAGCTTTCCGCCATGGTGGAGCGCCGGGCGGCCGGCCTGCCGCTGGAGCAGGTCCTCGGCTGGGCCGAGTTCTGCGGGCTGCGGATCGCCGTCGATCCGGGCGTCTTCGTGCCGCGCCGCCGCACCGAGTTCCTGGCCCGGCAGGCGGCGCTGCTCGCCCGGCCAGGGGATATCGTCGTCGACCTGTGCTGCGGCACCGGGGCGATCGCCGCCGTGCTCGCCGCGGCCGTGGACCGGGCCGAGGTGCACGCCGTCGACATCGACCCGGCTGCCGTGCGCTGCGCGCGGCGGAACGTTCCCGGGCACGTCTATCAGGGCGACCTGTACCAGCCGCTGCCCGCCCGGCTGCGCGGCCGGATCGCCATCCTGGCCGCCAACGTCCCCTACGTGCCCACCGGGCGGATCGGGCTGCTGCCACCGGAGGCCCGGGCGCACGAGCCGCTGCTCGCGCTCGACGGGGGCGGCGACGGCCTCGGCGTGCTGCGCCGGGTCGCCGCCGGAGCGGCCGGATGGCTCGCCCCCGGCGGTCACCTGCTGGTCGAGACCAGCGAGGACCAGGCGCCCCGGGCCGCAGCCGCCTTCGCGGCCGGTGGCCTGACCGCCCGGGTGGCCGGGTCCGCCGACCGGGAGGCCACCGGCGTCGTCGGCCGGCTCGGTCCTGACTCGCGCTGAGCCCGCGCCGCCGCCTCCGGCTCAGTCGAGCCGCCCCCGCACTGCCATCTGCACGAACCTTTTGCACGCAGCTTTTGCAAGAGCCTATGCATTTGCATTTGCTCTGTTAGACTGGGCGGCGGGGGTCGACGATCAGGCACTCGGCACGCATTGACGTGCCCTAACCGAAGAAACGGGGAACGATGCAGGTCAACGGAATTCCAGCTGATCAGCTGCCGCAAGCGAACTGGCGCAAGAGCCGTGCCAGCAATCCCAGCGGGAGCTGTGTCGAGGTCGCCGAACTGCCCGACGGCGCAATCGCCGTCCGTAACTCGCGGCACCCGTCCGGGCCTGCCCTGATCTATACGCGGGCCGAGATCGCGGCATTCCTCACCGGAGTGAAGGACGGCGAGTTCGACGACCTGTACCAGCAGTCATTAACCCTGCTCCGCGTGAGGTTCGCATGACGCGGGCCCGGGCCGCCGCCGGCCGGGCCGGCACTCCGCGGTAAACCGCAAATGGCTGCCATCCGTATGCGGTAATTGGGTGGTATCGTGCTGTGCGTAGTCCGCCGCCGTCGACCGGCGGCGGACGGCGTGGTAACCGTTCGGCACGGGGGACACGTCGTGAGTGCCAGCGCATCTGGTCCCGGAGTGAGGATGAGCACGGTTCCGCCGGACAGCGATTCTCCCGCCGACGCTCTGGGTCCCACCGTGCCGCGGATGATCCTGGGACACCGGCTGCAGCGCTTCCGGGAGGCGGCCGGCATCTCGCCCGAGCGGGCCGGCTATCAGATCCGGGCATCCCGGTCCAAGATCAGCCGCATGGAGAACGGCAGGGTGCGGTTCAAGGAGCGGGACATATCCGACCTTCTCGACCTGTACCGCGTGACCGACGAGGCGACACGCGCCGCGGTGATGTCGCTCATGCGGCAGGCCAACGCCGCGGGCTGGTGGTCGGCCTACGACGACGTCATGGTCGACTGGTTCGAGGCGTACCTGGGCCTGGAGGCGGCGGCCTCGGTCATCCGCTCCTTTGACCTGCAGTTCGTGCACGGGCTGTTCCAGACCGAGGCGTACGCGCGCGCCGTCACCCTGCTCGGCTACTCGGCCGCGCCCGCCGAGGAGATCGACCGCAGGGTGAGCCTGCGGCTGAAGCGCCAGGACCTGCTGACCGTTCCGGACCCGCCGCAGGTGTGGTCGGTCATCGACGAGGGGGCGCTGCGGCGTCCCGTGGGCGGCCGCGCGGTCATGCGTGACCAGATGAGGCGGCTCATGGAGGTCGCCGAGCTACGCCAGGTCACCCTGCAGGTCGTGCCCTTCGACCGCGGCGGGCACTCGGCAGCGGGCGGGTCGTTCACCGTTCTCCGCTTCAGCGAGCCCGACGTGCCGGACGTGGTGTACATGGAGCAGCTCACCAGCGCCCTTTACCTGGAAAAGCGCGAGGACGTCGACCACTACATGGAGGTGATGAACCGGCTGAGCGCCGAGGCCCTTACCCCCGCCCGGAGCCTGCGCTTCCTCGCCGACATCGTCCGGGAGACATAGTCCGCTGATTGCCGGAAAGCCAGCGCCGCTCCTGCGGCACCGCTGGATAATCCCCGCCGCAAAGGACATCCGTGACCGACGACCATCTCTCCCTGCCCGATCACACCGCCAAGACGGGAATCGACACCACCGTGCCGCTGTCGGGGCCGTCGGGTGCAAGAGGTGAGCGGTCCGGCGGACGTGTGTAGCCGGGGAGGCCCCGGGTAGCCGGTTCGCACGGCCGAACCAGAGGGGAGGACCCCGATGCCGAAGACCACCAGGGACGGCGAGCCGCGCACCGAGGAGATGCCGGGCACGCTGAAGCGCTCGCCGAGGGAGGCGCAGGAAACCTTCGCCAAGGCCCATGACAGCGCCGTGGACAGCTACGGCGAGGGCCAGCGGGCGTACCGGGTCGCCTACGCGGCGCTCAAGCGCAAGTTCCAGAAGGTCGGTGACCACTGGGAGAAGAAGGGCGGCAAGGGCCCCTCCGACCCCAGGGCCGCCAACCCCAGGGCCCGCGAGAACCGCGGCAGGACGGCCGGCGGCGTGGACGTCATGGGCAGCTCCAGGAGGGAACTGATGGACCGCGCTGCCCAGCTCGCCGTCCGCGGCCGGTCCGCGATGACCAAGCAGCAGCTGGCCGAGGCCATCGCCCGCAAGCAGGACTGACGCCGCGCCGTCAGGTGCGTGCGCCCGGCGGCTGGTCGCCGGGTCCCCGGATCACGGCCAGCCCGCCCAGCAGCGCGGCCAGCGGGACGACGAGCGCGATGAAGCCGCCCGAGCTCAGGTTGCCGAGCGCCGCGAGCGCCCCGGCGAACCCGACGATCAGGATCGCGACCACGACCAGCCCCCAGCCCTGCAGGAAGAGCCGCAGCGGGAACGGCGGCGTTACCGCGGTCACGTCGGGCACCGCGGTGACCGACTTGGTCTCGCGGCGCTCGGTCAGGCCCTCCCGGACCCGCACGCTGACGATCAGGTTGCCCGGCTGGTCGGCGACCAGCAGCAGGTCCTCGGGATGAGCGGGGTCGGGCGCCTGTGACACCGCGCCCCCGCCGGCCGCCCACGCCACCACCTGCGCGCCGCCCGCCGCCCGGACCCGGTAGCGGGCCTGCTGGCCGGCGACCACGGTGTCCGGTCCCTCGATGACGACCGGCGTCGCCGCCCTGGCCGCCTGCGGCGAGGGCGGCGGCCCCGGCTGCGGCGCCGCCCCGGCTGCGGCGCTCCTGCCCCTGGCCCCGGCTGCCGCCCCGTTCCTGGCGCCGACCGCCTCCCTGGTCGCGCCGTCCGGCCCGGACGTGTCGGGGACGGCCAGCCGGCCCGCTTCCCCGGCCGCTTCCCCGGCGGCGGAGGTCACGATGAACTGGCGGCGGGCAAGCTGCTCGGCCAGCCGGATCTGGTGCGCGTGCACGCTCCAGGCCATCGCGACCACGGCGGCCGCGACCCCCGCAGCCCCGAGCCCGAGCAGCGCGGCCACCACCGGGCTGCCAGTACCAGTCACCGCGTCAAGCATCTCGTCTCCCGGGTCGCCCGTGCCTGCGAAGTCCAGTCCCGTGTTATCACCCTATTAAAACACACAATCGAATCATTCCGGAACCGCGTGCCGCGATCGAGACGCAGGGCACGATGCCGGGGCGGCCGGCGAGCTTCCCCCGGCGCGGGGCGGCGGGACGACGCAGCACTGCCCCTGGCGGGGGTGAGGCCGCCCTTGCCGGGCGAGCCCGGCCGGCTGCAAGATGACTGGCAGAATCCATCTGGGAGGGGTCGGCAAATGGTGGGGGAGCTGCAGCCCGGGGATCCCCCGGCGGTGGGACCGTACCGTCTGGTCGGTCGGCTCGGCGGCGGCGGGATGGGCCAGGTGTTCTTGGGCCGGTCTACCGGCGGCCGCCTGGTCGCGGTCAAGGTCATCCGGCCGGAACTGGCCGGCGACCCGGGTTTCCGCGCCCGGTTCGCGCGCGAGGTGGACGCGGCGCGCAACGTCAGCGGCGTGTTCACCGCGCCGCTGGTCGAGGCGGACGTGCATGGGCCGGCGCCGTGGCTGGCGACCGGGTACGTCGACGGGCCGTCGCTGGCCGAGGCGGTCGCGGACCAAGGTCCGCTGCCCGCCGCCTCGGTGCTCCTGCTCGCCGCCGGGCTCGCCGAGGGCTTGCAGGCGATCCACCGGGCGGGCATGGTGCACCGGGACCTGAAGCCATCGAACGTGCTGCTGGCCAGGGACGGGCCGCGGGTGATCGATTTCGGGATCACCAGGGCGGCCGAGGCGACGGCGCTGACCCAGGCGGGCACGGTGATCGGCTCGCCCGGCTTCATGTCTCCCGAGCAGGCCGAGGGCGGCGCGGTGGGCCCGCCCAGCGACGTGTTCAGCCTCGGTGCCGTGCTCGCCTTCGCCGCGACCGGCGAAAGCCCGTTCGGCACCGGGACCACCGCGGCGCTGCTGTACCGGGTGGTGCACGGCGAGCCGGATACCGCCGGGCTGCCCGCGCAGGTCCGGCCGCTCGTCGAGCGCTGCCTGGCCAAGGACCCGGCGGCGAGGCCCACCCCGGCCGACATCCTCGCCGAGCTCGGCGCCGGCCGGCTCGCCGCCGATTGGCTGCCGGCATCGCTGGCCGCGGCGCTCGGCCGGCCCGCCCTGCCGGACGCGTCGTCAGGGGCCACGGGGGAGACGCCGACGGCCACAAGCGCGCCGCGCGAACCCGAGTCGACCGTCGACGGCATCGGTGACGAGATCGGCGTCGGTGACGAGATCGGCGGCCATCCGCCGCGCCGGAGCCGACGGCGGCTGGCGTGGGCGGCAGCCGCCGGCGCCGTGGTCATCGCCGCGGCCGCGGTGGCCGCGGTCGCGCTCGCTTCCGGCACGGGAAGGCCGCACCCGTCGCGCCCCTCGGCTTCCGCCGCGGCGCTCGCGCACTCGTCCCCGCCGGCTTCCCCGTCGGCTTCCCCGGCGGTGACCTCGCCTGCGGTGCCGGACGTCCTCGGCATGACGCTGCCGGCGGCCAGCTCGGCGCTGAAGGCGCGCGGCTTCCATAACATCCCCTACCTGTACGACTGCTACGGATCTCATGACATCGACGACGTCGTCCGGCAGGTTCCCGCGGCCGGCGCGCGCCCGGCGCTGACCTCGCCCGTGCAGCTTTACCTGCAAGCCGACAACTGCCGCACGGTCCCCGATGTCATCGGCATGAACCTGTCGAATGCCGCGTACACGCTCAAGCAGGCCGGCTTCACCAACATTCCGTACCTGTATGACTGCTACGGGTCACCGGACACCGGCGCGGTGGTGCGCCAGTCGCCCGCGGCCGGGACCAGCTACGGCAGCAACCAGCCGGTATCGCTCAAGCTGCAGGCCAACAACTGCTGAGCGGCGCCCGCGCCGGCGGCCGAGCCCGCGCGGCTTGACGGGCGCCGGCGGCCAGACGGTACCGTCCAGGTATGGCGGCGCGCAGCGGCAGGGAGTTCCTCGACCGGCTCGCGGCCCGCCGCGTGCACGTGCAGGTGACCGGCGACACCCTGACGACCGGCAAGGCCGTCGCCGACCACCCCGCATTCCGCAACGTGGTGCGCAGCTACGCAGAGCTGTTCGACATGCAGCACGATCCGGCGCACCGCGACGTGCTCACCTACCCCTCGCCCGCCTCCGGCGAGCCGGTCGCCACCTCCTTCCTGGTCCCGCGGACCGCCGCGGACCTTGCCAAGCGGCGCGCCGCGTTCGCCGCGACGGCAGGCCGCTCGCTCGGCATGCTGGGCCGCACCGGCGACTACCTGAACAGCGCGCTGATGGCGCTGGCCAGCGCCGCGGACTGGTTCGCGCAGGCGGACCCGGCCTTCGCCGGCAACGTCCGCGGCTACTACGAGAGGGCCCGCGAGGAAGACCTGCTGTGCACGCACACGCTGATCCCGCCGCAGGCCAACCGCGCGGTGTCCGGGAGCCAGCAGGCCGGGGGGTCGCTGATGGCCCATGTCGTCAGGGAGGACGACAACGGGATCGTCGTCCGCGGCGCCCGGATGCTGGCCACCATCGGCCCGCTCGCGGACGAGCTGCTCGTGTTCCCCTCGACGGTGCTGCGCAACACGCCGGAGGACAAGCAGTACTCCTTCGCCTGCGCCATCCCGAACGACGCGCCGGGCCTGCGCTACATCGCCCGCGAGCCGCTGGACTACGGCCGCCCGCGGCACGATCACCCGCTCGGCTCCAGGTTCGAGGAGCCCGACGCGGTGGTGATCTTCGACGACGTGCACGTGCCGTACGAGCGGTGCTTCGTGCTCGGCGACCCGGAGGCGTGCAACGGCTTCTACGCGCAGACCACCGCCGTGGTGCACATGACCCACCAGGTCGTCGCCCGCACCATCGTCAAGACCGGCTACATCCTCGGGCTGGTGAGCCTGCTCACCGAGGCGATCGGCATCGGCGGCTTCCCGCACGTGCAGGCGGACGTGGCCGAGGTCATCGCCACGCTGGAGACGCTGCGCGCCTTCATGCGCGCGGCCGAGGCCGACGCCGCGCCCAACGCCTACGGCGTGCTCACGCCCGCCTGGCCGCCGCTGAACACGGCCCGCACCCTGTACCCCCGGCTCTACCAGCGGTTCCCCGAGATCCTGCGCAAGCTGGGCGCCTCCGGGCTGATGGCCACGCCGACCCTCGCCGACGTCACCGGCGCGGCCGCTGCCGACATCGAAACCTACCTGCAGTCCGCCACGCTGGGCGGGGCCGAACGGGTCAGGCTGTTCCGGCTGGTGTGGGACACCTGCATGTCCGCCTTCGCCGGCCGCCAGGCGCTGTACGAGTACTACTTCTTCGGCGACCCGGTGCGGACCGCCGGCGCGTACGTGGCCGGCTACGACCGCGAGCCCTACCGCGCCGCGGTCCGCGCCTTCCTCGACCGGCAGTGACGCACCACCGCTCGTTCGGTCAATGGAGCTTGTAATACCGAACGAGCCTGGTGTTTCTCCCTCAGGATCTCCCTGAGCCGGTAGCGCTGGGTTTTCCCGCTGATCGTCTTGGGCAGCTCGGAGACGAACTCGACGGCCCTCGGGTACTTGTACGGGGCGATCGACCTCTTGGCGAAGTCCTGCAGTTCCGCGGCCTTCTCCGGGCCCGCGGCGGCAGGGTCCCGCAGCACCACGAACGCCTGGACGATCATCCCGCGCTCGGCGTCCGGCGCGCCGACCACCGCGCACTCGGCCACGTCCGGGTGCCCGAGCAGCGCGTCCTCGACCTCGGGGCCCGCGATGTTGTAGCCGGCCGAGATGATCATGTCGTCGCTGCGCGCCTGGTACCAGTAGTAGCCGTCCTGGTCGCGGACGTAGGTGTCGCCGGTGATGTTCCAGCCGTTTTGCACGTAGCGGCCCTGGCGGTCCCCGGACAGGTAGCGGCAGCCGGTGGGGCCCTGCACGGCGAGCCGCCCCGGCTGCCCGTCCGGCACCGGGTTGCCGTCGTCGTCCAGGATCGCCGCCCGGTAGCCGGGCACCGGCCTGCCGGTCGCGCCGGGCCGGATGTCGCCGTCGGCGGAGCCGATGAAGATGTGCAGCATCTCGGTGGACCCGATGCCGTCGATGATCGCGACGCCGGTGGCGTCGCGGAAGTCGTGCCACACCGCCGCCGGCAGGTGCTCGCCCGCCGAGACGCACCTCCGCAGGTTCTTCAGCGACGACGCCTTGCCCGCGGCGAGCATGGCCCGGTATGCGGTCGGCGCCGTGGACAGCACGGTGACGCCGTGCGCCGCGATCGCGTCGGCAAGCTCGCCGGGCGCGGCGCGCTCGATGAGCAGCGCGGAGGCGCCCGCCCGCAGCGGGAAGATCAGCAGGCCGCCGAGCCCGAAGGTGAAGCCGAGCGGGGGAGTGCCGCTGAACACGTCGTCGGCGCGCGGGCCCAGCACGTGCCGGGAGAAGGTGTCGGCGATCGCGAGCACGTCCCGGTGGAAGTGCATGGTGACCTTCGGCTGGCCGGTGGTGCCGGAGGTGGGCGCGAGCATCGCCACGTCGTCGGCGGCGGTGGCGACCGCGGCGAAGGTGTCGTCCTTGGCGGCGCAGCGGGCGGCCGCGTCGTCAGGGCCGCCGCCGCCGTAGCCGAGCGTGGCCAGGCCCGGCGCGCCGGCCGCCAGGTCCGCGGTGAAGCGGTGGTCGCAGATGGCCAGGCTCGGCTGGGTCAGCGCGGTGATCGTCGCGATCTCCCTCGGCCGCAGCAGCGCCATGGTGGTGACCGCCACCCCGCCGGCCTTCAGCACGGCGAGCCAGGAGATGGCCAGCCACGGGTTGTTCGGGCCGCGCAGCAGCACCCGGTTGCCGGGGACGAGGCCGAAGTCCTCGGTCAGCACCCGGGCAAGCCGGTTCGTGGCCCGGACCACGTCCGCGTAGCTCCACGTTTCTCCGGGAGAGCGCAGGCAGGGCCGGTCGCCGCCGACGCGGTCGGCGGTCGCGTCGAGCAGTTCGGCCGCGCAGTTCAGCCGGTCAGGGTAGGCGAGCTCGGGCAGTTCGAACCGGAAGGCCGGCCACTGGCCGGCCGGCGGCAGCCGGTCACGGCAGAACGTGTCGACGTGCGCGGAAGGTGAGAGCCGCATCTGCCCGCATCCTCTCGTTTCCCGTAGGGTTGACTAGCACCATGAGCCCGTTCCGCGCCTCGGCACCGCTGACCGACGACTGGCGGCATTTCCGGTTCTCGGCCTCCGACGGAGTCGGGACGGTGGTGCTGGACAGGCCGGGCAGGCTCAATGCTCTCACCTTCGAAGCGTACGCCGACCTGCGGGACCTGCTCACCGAACTGCCGCACCGCGGCGACGTGCGCGTGCTGGTGCTGCGCGGCAGCGGCCGCGCGTTCTGTTCCGGGGGGGACGTCAACGAGATCATCGGAGCCACGCTGGCGATGGCGCCCGACGAGCTGCTGGCGTTCACCAGGATGACCGGCGAGGTCGCCCGGCTGCTGCGGGAGTGCCCGGTGCCGGTCATCGCGGCGGTGCACGGCATGGCGGCCGGCGCCGGAGCGGTGCTCGCGCTCGCGGCCGACTTCCGGGTGTGCACGCCCCAGGCCCGGTTCGCGTTCCTGTTCACCAGGGTGGGGCTGTCCGGCGGGGACATGGGCGCCGCGTACCTGCTGCCCCGCCTGGTCGGGCTGGGGCACGCCACCCGGCTGCTGATGCTCGGCGACACGATCTCCGCCGCGGAGGCGGACCGGATCGGGCTGGTCTCCCTGCTTGTCGAGGCGGAGGGGTTCGACGAGGCCGTCGACGGGCTCGCCCGGCGGCTGGCGTCCGGCCCCGCTCAGGCATACGCGCAGACCAAGGCGCTGCTGACCAGGGAGCAAGACATGAGCCTTGCTTCCGCGGTCGAGCTTGACGCGGTGACCCAGGCGCTGCTGATGAAGGGGCAGGACTACGCGGAGTTCCACGCCGCGTTCACCGCCGGGCGAGAGCCCGTCTGGAGGGGACGGTTACCGGTACCGCCGGTCAGCAGCCGTCGTAGGCCGACCAGTTCGACTGGCCGCCCGCCGCGAGCGCGTTGGCGAACACCTGGTTCTGCTCGGCCACGCTGGCGTGGCCGAAGTCGGCGGGGTTCCCGCCGTACGCGGCCCAGGTCGAGGCGCTGAACTGGTACAGGCCGTAGTGGCCGGTGGCGTTCATGACCTGGGAGTTCCCGCCGGACTCGCGGGCGACCACGCACGCGCCGAACGCGCCGCCCGGATAGGCACCGGAGTAGCCGCCCGCGGACTGCGCGGGCGCGGCCTGCGCCTGGACCGGCTCGCTCTGCGCGGGCGGGTCCGACTGAACCGCGTCGGCCCCGGCCGCCGGCACGGTGTAGGTCACCGCCGGCGCAAGCTGCGACGGCGGGGCCGGGATCTTGGCGGGCAGGGCCGGGACGTGCAGCACCTGCCCGACCTCGATGATGTCCGCCCACCGGATCTGGTTGCGGTTGGCCCAGTACAGCACCGGCCAGGCGTCCGGGTTCCGGTACACGCGCTCGGCGATCGAGGACAGCGTGTCGCCGGACCGGACCGTGTACGAGGCCGGACCCTGCTGCTGGTGCTGCTGCGCGGCGGCCTGCTTGATCAACGCCAGCAGCCGCGCGGCTGCGGGCGCGGGCGCGGCCTGCGTGGCCGCGACCTGGGTTGCGGCCGCGTGCGCGGCCGGGAGTTCCGCGGCGTGCGCCGGCGGAGACATGCAGAGTGCCGCGGTCACGCCGGCGAGGGCGGGAACGGCGGCACCCGAGACGATGCGCGATGGCTTACTATGGCGGCCCAATGGGCTCCTTCCCGAGCAGTTCGCGCTCCCGGGAGGGCATCCGCGGATGCCGGCCTGCCGGCCGCGGGGAGAACTCAGGCTCCCCCCGCTCCCTTTCAGAGCGCCTGACTCACGGAAGACTAACGGGCATGTTCCCGGCACATACGGCAAATCCCTTAAATTGCCCGAAATAGGCTGGAAGCTGCTAAACTACGCCCCCGCCCGGTCAGCGGGGCGGGTCGGTCCTGGTCAGCGGGGCGGGTCGGTCCTGGTCAGCGGGGCGGGTCTGCCCTGGTCCGCGGCGTGCATCCCCCGTTGCTCGGCGAGGTGCATCCTGATGATCGAGTCGAAATCCGGGTCCGCGGTGAGTCCGAGCCGGGCGGCCCGGTCGGCACGGATCCGCGTCGGCCAGCTTGCCACGATCCGGCCCACCGCCGGATCGGGAACCCAGTCGATGAGCGCGCTGACCCCGGGTCCGGCCACCCGCCGCAGCGCGTCGGCGATGTCCGCGACGCTGACGGTGAGTGCGGGCATGATGAGCGCGCCGCGGCCGCCCCAGTCCTGCTCCGTGGCCGTGGCCGCGCGCAGCAGCGCGGCGATGGCCTTGGCCGGGGAGGCCAGCGCGACCAGGGTCTGCGGCTCGACCGGGCAGGTCGCGCGCCGACCCGCCAGCGGCTCCCTGACGATGCTCGACGCGAAGCCGGACGCGGCGGCGTTCGGCCGCCCCGGGCGCACCGCCACCGTCGCCAGGCGCACCGCGCGCCCGCGCAGGAATCCCCTCCTGGTGTAGTCGGCAAGCAGCAGCTCGCCGATGGCCTTCTGCGTGCCGTAGCTGGTCTGCGGGTTCGGCAGGGTGTGGTCGTCGACGACCGCGGGCAGCGGGTGGTCCGGCGAGTCGCCGAACACGGCGAGCGAACTGGAGTACACGAGCACCGGGTTGCCGCTCGAAGCGCGGCAGCATGCGAGCAGGGCCTCGGTGGCCGCCAGGTTCGCCCGCATGCCCAGGTCGAAGTCGGCCTCGCACTCCCCGCTGACCGCCGCGGCCAGGTGGAAGACCACCTCGGCCCCGGCGAGCGCCTCCCGCGCGGTGCCGCCGGCCGCCTGCGGCGCCTGGTCCCCCGCCGCCGGCACCACGCTGCCCGTGGGCAGCAGGTCCAGCAGGTCGCCCTGGATGCCGGCCACCCGCCCGTCGGCTGCCAGGTCCGGCGGGACCGGCGCCAGGTCGATGAGCGTCACCCGGTCCAGCGGCCGCGTCGGCCCGCCCGCCGGGGCCAGTTCGCCCGCCGCGAGCAGGTCCCTGGCCAGCCGCGCGCCGAGGAACCCGCACCCTCCGGTGATCACCACGTTGACCAAGGCGCCCTCCGCGGTACGTTGCGCTCGCCGATGCGTTACGCAGGGCGTGACCAGGCTAGCCGGAATGCGGCGCCGCGGCGCCGGCCGGGCTGATTATCTGTACGGGATCGGTGCTTCTGCATGGAAATGGCGGCCGAATTCGGCCGCCTAACACGTACTGAAGCACCAAACCCGTACAGATAATCGGCGGACCGCCCGGAGGCCGGACCGCCCGGAGGCCGGACCGCCCGGAGGCCGGACCGCCCGGAGGCCGGACCGCCCGGAGGCCGGACCGCCCGGAGGCCGGACCGCCCGGAGGCCGGACCGCCCGGAGGCCGGACCGCCCGGATCAGCGGCCGCCGCGGGACGTCCCGGCACCCCGGGCCGGGAGGCCGGTCAGCGGTACAGCTCGCGGGCGATGATCGTGCGCTGGATCTCGGAGGCACCCTCGTAGATGCGCGGGGCGCGCACCTCGCGGTAGAGGTGCTCGAGCAGGTGGCCGCGGCGCAGCGCGCGGGCGCCGTGGATCTGCACCGCCGCGTCCACCACGAACTGCGCGGTCTCGGTGGCGAACAGCTTGGCCATGGCCGACCGCCCGGTCGGCCGCGGCGAGCCGGCGTCGTGCGCCGCGGCGGCCGCGTACACCAGCAGCCTGGCGGCCTCGGTGCGGGTGGCCATCTCGGCGAGCAGGTGCGCGACCGCCTGCTGGTCCTTCAGCGGGCCGCCGAACGCGGCCCTGGTCCCCGCGTGCCGCACCGCCGCGTCCAGCGCGGCCTGGGCCATGCCGACCGCGAACGCGCCCACGCTGGGCCGGAACAGGTCCAGGGTGCGCATCGCGACGGCGAAGCCCCGGTCCGGCTCGCCGAGCAGCTCGGCCGGGCCGACGAATACGCCGTCGAAGGTCAGCGTGCCGATCGGGTGCGGCGACAGCATGTCCAGGTGCTCGCCACCCAGGCCCGGCCGGTCCGCGGGCACCGCGAACGCGCTCACGCCGCGCGCGCCCGCGCCCTGGGTGGTCCGGGCGAAGACGGTGTAGACGTCGGCCTCCGGCGCGTTGGAGATCCAGGTCTTCTCGCCGGTCAGCCGCCAGCCCGCGCCGTCGGGCTCCGCCTGCAGCGCCAGCGCGGCGGCGTCCGAGCCAGCCTCCGGCTCGGTCAGCGCGAACGCCGCGACCGCGTCCCCGGCGGCGACGGCCGGCAGCCAGCGGCGGACCGCCTCGTCCCGACCGGACTGCAGGATCGGATAGCCGCCGAGGCCCTGCAGCGCCAGCGCGGTCTCCGCCTCGGTGCACTGCGTGGCCAGCGACTCCCGGAGCAGGCACAGCTCGGTGGCGGAGACCGAGCCGCCGGACAGCCCGCCGAACAGCCGGGCGAGCAGGCCCGCCTCGCCCAGCGCCCTGACCAGCTCGCGGTTCACCCGCCCCGGCCGCCCGGCGGCCGCGATCGGCCGCAGCCGCTCGGCCGCGATCGCCCGGACCTCCCGCCCGAGGGCCTGCTGCTGCCCGGTCAGCGCGAAGGCGGTCACGCGGAGCCCTCCCCGGTCAGCGCGAAGGCGGTCACGCGGAGCCCTCCCCGGACGGCCGCCAGCGGGCATGGGCGGTCCGGGACGGCCCGGACCTGATCAGCTCCAGCCGCGGCCGCGGGCCGTCGGTCCGCCCGGTCTGCGGCCTGCGGCTGCCGGCGGCGAACTGGACCGGCCAGACCGCGCCGGGCCCCGCATAGCCCTGCTCGGCGGCGGCATGCAGGGTCCACTGCGGGTCGTACAGGTGGGTGCGGCCGAGCGCGCACAGGTCGGCCCGGCCGGCCAGGATGATCGAGTTCACGTCGTCGTAGGAGGAGATGGCGCCGACCGCGATCACCGCGATGCCGTACTTGCAGCCGATCTCGTTGCGGATCCGGTCCGCGTACGGGGTCTGGTAGCTGCGCCCGAACGCCGGCCTCTCCTCGCTGACCACCTGTCCGGTGGACACGTCGACGCCGGCCGCGCCGTGCTCCGCGAACGCCCGGGCGATCTCCACCGCGTCGTCGGCGTCCAGCCCGCCCGGGTACCAGTCGGTGGCCGAGATCCGCACCGTCACCGGCCTGTCCTGCGGCCACGCGGCGCGCACCGCGTCGAAGACCTCCAGCGGGTAGCGGAGCCTGTTGGCCAGCGACCCGCCGTAGCGGTCGGCGCGCCGGTTGCTCAGCGGGGACAGGAACGACGACAGCAGGTAGCCGTGCGCGCAGTGCAGCTCGCACAGGTCGAACCCGGCGCGCGCGGCCGCGCCCGCGGCCGCCGCGAACTGCTGCTTGATCTGGTCCATCTCGTCAGCGTCCAGTTCGCGGGGCACCTGGCTGCGCGGCCCGTACCGGATGGCGGACGGCCCGCAGACCTGCCAGTTGCCCTCGGGCAGCGGGTCGTCCATGCCCTCCCACATCAGCCTGGTCGAGCCCTTGCGGCCGGAGTGGCCGAGCTGGATGCCGATCTTCGCCCTGGTGTGCTCGTGCACGAAGCGGACGATCCGGCGCCAGGCCTCCTCCTGCCCGGCGGTGTAGATCCCGGCGCAGCCCGGGGTGATCCTGCCCGTGGCCGAGACGCAGACCATCTCGGTCATCACCAGCCCGGCGCCGCCCAGCGCCTTGCTGCCCAGGTGCACGAGGTGGAAGTCGCCGGGCACGCCGTCGCGGGCCGAGTACATGTCCATCGGGGACACGATCACCCGGTTGGCCAGCTCCAGCGTGCCCAGCCGGAACGGCTGGAACATCGGCGGGCATGGCGGCAGCGGCTCGTCCGAGCCGACGGCGCGGCTGGCCTCGGCGGCGAACCAGCGGTCCAGGCCCGCCACGAACTCGGGGTCGCGCAGCCGCAGGTTGTCGTAGGTGACCCGGCGGCTGCGGGTCACGATGTTGAACGCGAACTGGTGCGGGTCCTGCCCGGCGTACTGGCCGATGTTCTCGAACCACTCCAGGCTGGCCTGCGCGGCGCGCTGGGTCGAGGCGACCACCGGCCGCCGTTCGGCCTCGTAGGCGTCCAGCGCCTGGTCGACGGCCGGCTGCTCGTGCAGGCAGGCGGCCAGCGCGAGCGCGTCCTCCATGGCCAGCTTGGTGCCCGAGCCGATGGAGAAGTGCGCGGTGTGCGCGGCGTCGCCGAGCAGCACCACGTTGCCGAGCCGCCATGTCCGGCAGCGCACGGTGGTGAAGCTGACCCACCGAGAGCCGTTGCCGGACAGCTCGTGCCCGCCCAGCACCTCGGCGCACAGCTCGCCGATGCGCTCGATCGACCGCTCGTCGCTGGCGCCGGGGGGCAGCCCCGGCGCGGCGATGTCGGCGAACCCGGCCCGGCGCCAGACATCCTCGTGCATCTCCAGGATGAAGGTGCTCGCCTCCCGGCTGTACGGATACCCGTGGACCTGCATGATCCCGGCCGGCGTGTCCAGGATGTAGAACTTGAAGGCGTCGAAGACCAGGCTGGTGCCGAGCCAGATGTACCGGCACCGGCGCTTCTCGCAACTTTCACCGAACGAACGGGCGTGCCTGGTACGGGTCGCCGAGTTGGCACCGTCGGCGGCGACGACCAGGTCGTGGCCGGCCGCCAGCTCCGCCGCGGCCGGCGCCTCGGTGCGGAACAGCATCCGCACCCCCAGCTCCGCGCACCGGGCCTGCAGGATCGCAAGCAGCCTCTTCCGGCTCATCGCGGCGAAGCCGTGCCCGCCCGAGGTGAACGTGGTGCCGCGGAAATGCACGTCGATGTCGTCCCAGCGCGCGAACTCGCGGCGCATCCGCTCGAAGATCTCGATGTCGGCGTGCTCGATGCCGCCCAGCGTCTCGTCGGAGAACACCACCCCGAATCCGAACGTGTCGTCGGGCGCGTTCCGCTCCCACACGGTGATGTCGCGCCCGGGGTCGAGCTGCTTGGCCAGGGCCGCGAAATACAGGCCGCCGGGGCCGCCGCCAAGGACCGCGATGCGCACGCTGCTCACTCCTCCGCGTTCCGGGCCCGATGATATGCCGGAACCAATACGGCCGTCAAGAATACGCCATACCAGCGGGCCGCGCTAGGGTGTCGCTCATGAGCCTGGAGCGGATCAATCCCGGCGAGCTCGGCCGGCCGTCGGGCTTCTCGCACGCGGTGTCGGTGGCCGCGGGCCGGCTGGTGTTCCTGGCGGGCCAGACCGGGCACGACGGCGACGGGACGATCGTTGCCGGGGGAGTGGTGGCCCAGTTCGAGCGGGCGCTCGGCAACCTGCTCGCCGCGCTCGCGGCGGCCGGCGGCCGCCCCGGCGACCTGGCCAGCCTCACCGTCTACCTGACCGACATCGACGACTACCGGGCGCACGCCGGCCAGATCGGCGCGGTGTGGCGGCGGCTGGTCGGGACCGACTACCCGGCGATGGCCGCCGTGCAGGTGTCACGGCTGTGGGACCCCGGGGCGCTGGTCGAGATCCAGGGCATGGCGGCGGTCCCGGACCGCTGATCAGGGACAGGCGGGCCCGGACGGGCCGCGCCTCGCGCGGTCAGGCGGGAGGAAGCCCTATCGCCGCCTTCAGCGCGCCGACGGCTAGCTCGACGCCGACCGACTGGGCAATGCCCAGGACCCACCCCCCGGCCTTCTTCAGGTGCTGCAGCGTGCCCTCCCTGTCCTTTTCCTTCGCCGACTTGGCGGCCTGGCTCACCTCCGCGAGAGCCGTATACTGGTCCGGCTCGGTGGCCGCGGCCTTGAGCTTCGTTGTCAGTATGTCGAGTTGCTCGGCGAGCGCCGACATGTCGACGCCGGCCAAGGCGCTCTCGGTATTTGCCTGCTCCATATGAGTATCCGTGACGATATTGTGGGAGCCTACCGATGCGGCCTGGCCAAGCTTGTCGATCCTGATCTGGTCTCCTGATGCCATGTAGTCCCCCCTGAAGGTCGGCCTTCCGGCCAGCTGAAATACCTTGTTCCGCAGCTGCTCATTCTCGGCCTGTATCTCGGTGATCTTGGAATAGAGCTGCTTCTCGCGCGTGATACGGCGACGGAATGCTCCCATGATCTGGGACGAGGTCGCTTGCGTGGACTCGGCAATCTGACGGCTCTGTGGTATGTCCAGATCCATCGTCATCGTGACCAGCCTGCGCCACTGCGCTTCGGCCTCGGCAAGTTTCCGCTGCGCCTCATCCCACTTCTGGCCGTTCGCGGCGACCTCCGCCTGGACGTACGCGAGATAGGCCGCCGCATTGTAGCGGGTTATCTCTACCGATCGGCGAACGATTGCCGGAAGGTCCGGGTTGTCCTGAGACGAAATAGCCTTGACCATTGCATCGGCATGCGTGACAGCTTCTTCAAAGTCGCCTTCAGCGACGGCGGCCAGCAGGAAAGCCTGCTCCGCCGCCACCTTATAAGTATTGATGTCGGCCATGAGGGCGGCCAGCGATGCCGCGCTGATATCCTCCGAATCCAGCGCGAGGTCACGCGCTTTTTCCGCGAGCTTCTTGGCCTGGAGGTAGGTAAATGCGGCGTCCCTGTATTGAAACCGGAGCTGCTCGCCGGCGGCGGCCGCGCCGAGCCGAACCCCCTCCGCGGCGGCGGCCATAGACGAGCAGATACCTCGTCCGTCGTCGTCCGCCAGTGACTTGAACAGCCGGCCGGCTTCCTTCGCCAGGGCCTCGGATTCAGCGGGGTTGTTCGAAAGCCGCTGGGATATGGCAGTGCATAGTGAGGCTTCCGCCCGGGCGAAGGTGGCAAGGTAACTGCAGGCCCGCCTGCTGCCTTCCAGCTCGCCACCATCGGGACCGCCCGTCGGCGGGTGCTCGATGATCAAGCCGGCGGTCGCGGCCAGACTTTCGTTGAAATCGGCGACGATCGCCCACAACTGGGCCGCGCCGCCGAAGTCGCCGCTCGCGAAGTACGCCTCGGCCTGCTCCAGCACCATGCCTTCCAGGTCGGTCTCATCGCTGACGAGGCTGGTCCATGCGCCGGAGGCGAGCGATCCGGTCCTGGCTTCTTCGAGCACCTGTTCGAGCCGCGTCCTCATGCCGAGGACCGGGTCTGATTGCGGCATGTTCGGAACCCCCCACCTGTTATGCGACGATCGTACGCGGCGGCGCCGACGGTGGTCCAGTCTGCCGCCTTAGCCGGCGATGACGCGTGCCGCGTGGGCGCGGGCGGGTTCTTCGAGCAGCGAGCGCAGCGCGAAGAAGTCCTCGCCGGCGCGCAGGCCGATCCAGCCGGGCGGGAGCAGCTCGGCGGGCAGGCCCGGGTCCAGGTACGGCAGCTGCCGCCAGTCGGTGACGGCCCGGACGTAGTCGGCGAACGCCTGCCGCCCGTCGGGCTCGCCCGGCGCCGAGCCGCGTCCGTGCCAGCGGCGCAGCACCGGCTCGTGCACCGCGACGAAATCCTGGTACCGGCTCTCCAGCAGGCCGAGGTCCCACCAGCGGCGGACCTTGGCGGCCGGGTCGCCGAAGGCGAGGTGATCGGCGTGGAACAGGTCCGCGTAGGCATCCAGCCCCAGCCGCCGCAGCGTCTGCGCGGTCGTGTCGTGCGGGTGGGCGGGCACGATCCACACTCCCGGCGCGACCATGCCGAACCCGAGCCTGGCCAGCTCGGACCTCAGCACGTGCCGGAGGTGCCGCCGGGACTCGGGCACCGAGAACACGGCCAGCAGCCAGCCGTCGGCCAGCGCCGCCCGCTGGCGGCGGAAGATCCTCGTGTCGCCGTCGCGGAGGATGGCCAGGGCCTCGGCCGACAGCCGGTAGCCCGCCGACCCTCCGCGCCGCCGCGCCTGGAGGATTCCCCGCCGCTTCAGCCTGGAGATCGCCGAACGAACCGCGGGCTCGTCCACCCCCGCCTCGGCGAGCAGCCTGATGAGCGCGGCGACCGGAAGCCAGCCCCCGCCGGACCTGCCGTAGAGGCCGTAGACGCTGAGGATCAGCTGCCGCGGCCTGGCCGGGCCGCCGGTGCCGTCCGCCCGGGATTCGTTCGTTTCGGCTACGGCCGTCACAGACTCACGATACCAAGCGGCCGCGGTCCGGCTAACCCGCGGATTTCCCGGAGGCGGCCGTCCTCCACCTGGTAGACGAAGCCGCGGACGGACTCCTTGTGCGGGATGTAGGGGCTTGCCCTGACCCTCGCGATCGACTGGAGGACGTCGGCGTCGAGGTGCGGGAACGCCTCGAGGGCGAACGGCGGGCGCAGCCCGGTCTCCGCCTCGATCTGCGCCTTGACCTCGTCGTCGCCGAAGGTCAGCATGCCGCAGCCGGTGTGGTGGATGAGCATGATTTCGGTGGTGCCGAGCAGCCGCTGGGAGATGGTCAGCGACCGGATCACGTCCTCGCTGACCACGCCGCCGGCGTTGCGGATGACGTGCGCGTCTCCCTCGGACAGCCCGAGCAGCCGGTTAGGGTCGAGCCGCGCGTCCATGCACGTGACCACCGCCACGCCGGTCGCGGGCGGGGCGGGGAGGCCGCCCTTGCCGAAGCCGGCCGCGTAGCGCTCGGCGTTGGCGGCCAGAACGTCGATGCTGCTCACGCTTCCTCCTGAGGCCGGCCGGGGACGGTGCCTGGCACCTGGCGGCCGGCTGTGCGGCGGCGCAGCACCGCCGCCGCACAGCCGGCCGGGGATAGCTTAGGCGGCGGTGACCTGCCTGGCCTCGCCGCTGGTGATCGCCACCTTGCGCGGCTTGGCCGCCTCGTGGACCGGGATGCTCAGCGTGAGCACGCCGGCGCTGTAGTCCGCGCTGATGTTCTCCGCGTCCAGGGTGTCGCCGAGGAACACCTGGCGGGTGAAGGTGCCGGCGGGCCGTTCGGCCACGATCGTCTCGGAGCCGTCGGGCACCGTCGCACCCCGCTGGGCGCGCACGGTGAGGACGTTCTGCTCCACGGTCAGGTCGATGCTGTCCAGCCCGATGCCGGGCAGGTCGAACTTGACGTAGAAGGTGTCACCCTGGCGGTAGGCGTCCATCGGCATCGCGGCGGGCCTGGCCACGGTGCCGAACACCTGCTGGGTCAGCCGGTCGAGTTCCCTGAACGGGTCGGTGCGCATCAGCATCGTCGCTTGCTCCTTTGCTGGTCGGCACTGCGTCGTCGGTCCGGTCGGTACACTGACGAGCCTTCTGGGCGGCACCGTGCCGGTGCCCGCGCCCTACGATCTATATAGCATGCCAGTCGATCTCTTGACAAGAGTACACTTAGATTTTATTGGCTCGATGACCAACGATTTTGTGATGGTACAGTAGGAGGGTCGGTGGACTGGGAAGGAGCCATCGGTGACCGGGAGGAGCAAGCATCAGCAGCCCGACCTGTACGGCGTCCTCGGCCTGGACCGGACCGCCTCGCGCGCGGACATCATCCGGGCCTACCGCCAGCAGGCGCGCACGGTGCATCCGGACGCCCGGCCGCGCGACCCGGACGCCGCGGCGAGGTTCCGCGCGCTGACCGACGCCTACGACGTGCTCAGCGACCCGGCGCGCCGGGAGGCCTACGACCAGCGGCACCCGGCTCCGCCGCCGGCCCGGGCGGACGCGCCCGGCCCGACGGTCCGGCGCCGGGCATCCGGGCGCCCCGCCGGGGCTCCGGCGGTGACGGTCGGCGGCGCGCCGATATGGGCGGGGCCGGTGCACGTGGAGCCGCCCGGCCCGGGTGCGGCCGCGGCGGCCGCCGCGCCGCCGGGCCGGGCCGCCGCGGCGGGCCTCGGCCGCCCGCGCGATACCGCGGCCGCCCTGCTCGCGGACATGATCGGCCGCTACTTCGGCGGACCGGACTGGACCGGCGGCGGACGGGACTGGCCGATATGAGCGTGGCTCCGGGCTGGGCGGAGCCGGACCGCGGCCTGTTCAGCATCTCCGTCGCGGCCGAGTTGGCCGGCGTGCACCCGCAGACCCTGCGCATCTACGAGCGCGAGGGGCTGCTGGATCCGGCGAGGACCGCCGGCGGCACCCGCCGCTACAGCATGGACGACATCGAGCGGCTGAAGGAGATCATCACGCTGACCGGCGGCGGGCTCAACCTCGCCGGGGTGCGGCGGGTGCTGGAACTGCAGGAGCAGACCCGTCAGCTGCAGGCGGAGATCGACCGGCTCCGCAAGCAGGCCGAGCAGGCGGGGAAGCGGCAGGGCCGCGGTCATCCGTCCGGGTCGGCGGACGGCCCGCCGGAGGTCACGAGCGGGTAAGCCGCCCGGGCGCCGAAGTGACGAACATCTCGCGACCGCGGCCCGCCGCAGGGGAAGCGGGCCAGTTGTTTAGTTGTTGACTAGCAACAGTCTTGCCAGCACAAGCGTCGCGGGATTGCCGCGGCTCCAGCGAGGTGAACCGATCTGCCGGAACTCAGCCGCCAGCGCCGCCTGCTCGTGCTCGGCATCTGCTGCCTGAGCCTGTTCATCGTCGGCCTGGACAGCACGATCGTGAACGTCGCGCTGCCGTCGATCGGGCGTGAGCTGCGCGCGTCCGTCTCCGGCCTGCAGTGGACGATCGACGCGTACGCGCTGGTGCTCGCGAGCTTGCTGCTGTTCTCCGGGTCGACCGCGGACCGCATCGGCCGCCGGCGCACCTTCCAGGCGGGCCTGGCGCTGTTCACGCTCGGCTCGCTGCTGTGCAGCCTGGCCCCGGGCCTGGGCTGGCTGGTCGCCTTCCGGATGCTCCAGGCGGTGGGCGGCTCGATGCTCAACCCGGTGGCGATGTCGATCATCGCCAACACCTTCACCGATCCCGCCGAACGGGCCCGGGCGATCGGCGTGTGGGGCGGCGTCTTCGGCCTCAGCATGGCGCTCGGGCCGATCGTCGGCGGCGCGCTGGTCGATTCGGTCGGCTGGCGCGGCATCTTCTGGGTCAACATCCCGGTCGGGATCGCGGCGGTCGTCCTCACCGCGCTGTTCGTGCCCGAGTCACGGGCTGACCGGCATCGCCGTCCCGACCCGGTGGGCCAGGTCCTCATCATCGTGCTGCTGGCCTCGCTGAGCTACGCGATCATCGAGGGCCCCGGCTCGGGCTGGGGATCGGCGAAGATCCTCTCCTTGTTCGGCGTCGCGGTGCTGGCGCTGGCGGCGTTCGTCGGCTACGAGTTGCGGCGTGACGACCCGCTGATCGACCCGCGGTTCTTCCGCAGCGCACCGTTCGCGGGCGCGACGGCCGCCGCGGTGAGCGCGTTCGCGGCGCTCGGCGGCTTCCTGTTCCTCAACACCCTGTACCTCCAGGACGTCCGAGGGTTCAGCGCGCTGACCGCCGGGCTCTACCTGCTGCCGATGGCCGTGACGATGGCGGCCTGCGCGCCGCTGTCCGGGCGGATCGTCGCCGCCTGGGGAGCGCGGGTCCCGCTCGTCACCGCGGGCATCGCGCTGATCGCCGGCGGCGTGCTGCTCACCAGGCTGACCGAGGCCACCGGCGCCGGCTTCCTGGTGCTCGGCTACCTGGTATTCGGTATCGGCTCGGGCATGGTCAACGCGCCGATCACCAACACCGCGGTATCCGGCATGCCCAGGCAGCAGGCCGGCGTCGCGGCCGCGGTGGCGTCCGCGAGCCGGCAGGTGGGCACGTCGCTCGGCGTCGCGGTCATGGGCTCGGCGCTGGACGCCGGCCTGCATGGCGCGCTGCGCACCGGGTTCGTGCCCGCCAGCCAGCCGGGCTGGTGGATCGTGGCTGCCTGCGGCGCGGTCATCGTCATCCTCGGCATCGTGACCGCCGGCTCGTGGGCGCGCCGCACCGCGGCGCGGACCGCCGCCGCGCTCAAGCCGGAAGACGAGGCGCGTAACGCGCTCATGCTCCGCTGATCCGCTTGTCCTGGCCCGCCCACTCGCGGTCGCGCAGCACGAATTTCTGGATCTTGCCGGTCGAGGTCTTCGGCAGCGGCCCGAACTCGACCGCGTCCGGGCACTTGTAGTGCGCCAGCCGGTCGCGGCAGAACGCGATGATCTCCTCGGGGGTCGCCGCCGCGCCCTCGTTGAGCGTGACGAACGCCTTCGGCCGCTCGCCCCAGTGCGGGTGCGGCACCCCGATGACCGCGCACTCGAGCACCGCGGGGTGGGCGGCGATGGCCTGCTCGACCTCGATGCTGGAGATGTTCTCGCCGCCGGAGATGATGATGTCCTTGCCGCGGTCGCGCAGCTCGATGGTGCCGTCGGGATGCCACACGGCCAGGTCGCCGGAGTGGAACCAGCCGCCGGCGAACGCAGCGGCGGTGGCGGCCTCGTCGCCGAAATAGCCGCTCATGACGTTGTTGCCGCGCATGACCACCTCGCCCATCGCCGTCCCGTCCCGCGGGACGTCGTTCATCTGGCTGTCGACGACGCGGACGAGGTCGGAGGAGATGTAGGCCTGTCCCTGGCGGGCCAGGTACCTCGCGCGCTGCTCCGGCGGCAGGTCGCGGCCGGCCTGCTGCTCGGGGCAGACGGTGATCGGGCCGTAGGTCTCGGTCAGGCCGTAGACGTGCACGACGCGGAAGTTCAGCTCGCTCATCCGGGCGAACAGCGTCGGCGAGGGCGGGGCCGCGGCCACCATCGCGGTCACCGGCCGGTCCAGGCGGTGCGCCCGGGGATGGTTGAGCACCATCAGCTGGACGGTCGGCGCGCCGTTGTAGTGGGTCACTCCCTCGCCGTCGATCAGCTCCCACACCCGCTCCGGGTCCACCGCGCGCACGGTCACGTGGCGCGCCGCGACCGCGGTGACCGCCCACGGGAAGCACCAGCCGTTGCAGTGGAACATCGGCAGCGTCCACAGGTAGACCGAGTCGGTGCCCAGGCCGGCCACGATCACCTCGTTCAGCGCGTTCAGGTACGCGCCGCGGTAGGTGTACTGCACCCCCTTGGGCCGGCCCGTGGTGCCGGAGGTGTAGTTGATCGAGATCGTCTCCTCTTCGTGCTCCAGCCGGCTGGCCGGCATCGCCGGCGAGCCGGCGGCCAGGAACCGCTCGTACGGATCGTCAGGGCCGCCGGTTCCGGCGCAGCGGATCACGGTCACCCCGGCCAGGTCAAGCGGCCCGGTCAGCGCCTCGAGCCCGGCATCCAGCAGCAGGTAGCGCGCGCCGCTGTGCCGCAGGATGTACCCCACCTCGGCGCTGGCCAGGCGGTGGTTGACCGGCACCAGGATCCCGCCGGCCGCGGGCACGCCGAAATGCGCCTCCAGCATCGCCGAGCAGTTGAACAGCAGCGTGGCGACGCGATCTCCCTTGCCCAGCCCCGCGGACCGCAGCGCGTTGGCCAGCCGCCAGGAGCGCTCCGCGAGATCCCGGTAGCGGTACCGCCGGTCGCCGTCGACGACCGCCACCTTCTCCGGGTAGATGTACGCGGCCCGGTGCAGGAAATGGACCGGGTTCAGCTCCGACCGGAATACCTTGCCCGGTACCGCCCCGGGCCCGGCCGCACCGGGAACCTCGGAAAGCACATCGCTCATCGCCCGCCTCCTTCATGGCCACCATAGGCGTTGTACCGCGGCCCGGACAGGGGCCGCCGTTCGCGAGGCCCCCGGACACGGCTCTACCCCGGACATCGCCGAGAGATGGCGGGATTTATCACGGAGAATCCGGCTTCAGTGGAAGAAAAGGGCCCCTATCGGGTACCAGATTCTCCGTAGAAGCCGAAAACTCCGCGATCTTTCCCCGGCCGGACGCACCACGGGGCACTCCGGTATCACCACACTCAGCGGCACCGGCGCCCGGGCGGGGGCAGGCAAACGTAAACGGTGACTAGTACAGGGAACCGGCGCCGGCGGACATTGTCAGCTGGGGCGGGTGGGCGAGCGTCTGGTAGACGACGCAGTAGCGCTCGGTGAGGCGCAGCAGCGTCTGCACCTGCTCGGCGGTCGCGTCGGTGTCGAGGTCGAACGTCAGCCGGATCTCCCGGAACCCGACCGGCGCCTCCTTGCTGACCGCCAGCGTGCCGCGGAAGTCCAGGTCGCCCTCGGCGGTGACGGTACCGCCGGCCACGGGGATCTCCAGCGAGGTGGCGACCGCCCGCAGCGTGACCCCGGCGCAGGCCACCAGCGCCTGCAGCAGCATGTCGCCGGAGCACAGCAGCGAGCCGTCGCCTCCGCTGGCCGGATGCAGGCCCGCCACGGCAAGCGCCGCGCCGGTGGGCACCGAGCACGCGATGGCCTGGTCGGCGAGCTCGCCGCGCGCCCGCAGCGTCACCACCGCCGCCTCGGGGTCCTCGCGGTAGGCGTCCTTGAGCGGCTGCTGCACCGCGCGCAGCTCGGCGCTGTCCATCCCGGCACTCCCATCCACGGCCACACCTGCTTCCTTCACCATAGGACGCCGCCGCCATGGGATGCCGCCATGGGGCGCCGCCATGGGAGGCCGCCGCCGCTCAGGAGGTGCCGAGCAGCGGCGGGCGGCCGCCGGCGCTCGGGATCAGCTCGCGCGCGGGGTGGGCACGCCCCGCCGGGCCGCTGGCGAAGGCGCGCAGCACGTTGGCGGTCGCCGCCTGGACGGCGCGGCGCGCCGCGGCGGGCACGGCCGGGCAGTCGGCGGCGTCGGGCAGCCCGCACACCCAGTCCTCGGTGCCGGCGTCGAACACGCCGGCACCGCCGGCGGCGGTGTAGTAGCTGACGTCGCTGTAGGTCGGCCCCTGCGCGCCGCACCAGACCGGGGACCTGGCCACCACCTCGATCGGGTGCGGCGTCGGCTCGTCCGGGTTCACCTGGTCGAACTCCGGCCCCACCAGGCCCGGCAGCGACTCGCCGCGGCGCACCCCGCCGCCGCGCCATACCCAGCTGCCCGGGTCGGTCACCACCATCGGGAAGTTGCTGGTGACCGAGCAGACGTAGGACTGGCCGATCAGCGAGCTTTCCGGGTCGGCGTCCGGCGGCGTGGGCCAGTTGCCGGTGACGAGCGCGTCGTCCTTGCCGTACAGCGGGTCTTCCTGCGGGACCTTGTAGTTGACCTCGATGCGGTCCGGGCCCAGCGGCGAGGACTCGAACCTGATCTTGCGGAAGATCGCGTTGGCGCCGAAGAACGCCAGGTTCGCCCCGCGGTCGCGCGCCCCGGTCAGCGCGGCCCGCATCGCCGGCGACCAGTACTCGTCGTGCGCCTCGCTGACCACGGCGGTCGCGCCGTCCAGCACGTCCGGGTCCAGGTCGAGGTCGACGCTGGTCAGGTAGGCCAGCGGCAGGCCGAGCCGGGAGGCGTACGCGACGATCGGCAGCTCGATCTGGAAGTAGGCCCCGGCGCCGTGGCCGTAGGAGATCGGCCGGTCGAAGCTGACCCGGCGGCCGCGGTCGGCGAAGCTGCCGCCGGGGCCGCCGTACAGGCTGTAGCCGCCCCAACCGTTGTAGGCCTGGTACGAGGTCACCGGCGAGATGAGCACCACCTTCCCGGCCACCGAGGGCGAGCGGATCACGAACGGCACGTAGCTCTGCACGCCGGTCGAGGCGTCCAGCCGCAGCAGGTAGGAGCCGGGCGGCCAGCCGGCCGTCGGCACGGCCAGGCTCGGCTGCCACGGCGCCACCGCCATGGAGCCCGGCTGGACGATTCGCGCCGCGGCCTGCCGGCGCCCGGGCACCGGGGCAGAGGCCCAGATCAGCCGGGCCAGGTCGCCGCCGTACCAGCCCATCCGGAACGCGAGCACCCGGAAGCTGCGCGCGGTCGTGGACACGTACAGCCGGAACGGCGTGCCGGGCGGGACGTCGGCCGGATCCGGGTACCCCTCGAGCTGGTACAGGTGGGCGGGCCGGGTGATCCGCCAGCCCGGGTCACCCGGCCCCGAGATCCCCGGTCCCGCGCGGCCGGCCGCCAGGCGGCCCGCCGCCGTGGCGACGGCCCGGCGCGGCGGCTGCTGGAGACGCGCCGGCGTCCCCGAGCATCCCGCCGCCGCGGCGACCGCCAGCACGGCCGCCGCGGCCAGCGCCCGCCGCACCCGGCGCCTGCCGCGAGCCGCTTGGCAGGCGGCGCCGGCTGTGGTCCACTTGGGATCGGGCCGGCATCGCGGGCCGCCAGGGTCACGCCCGCTGGGGGGAACCATGAGGAAGTTCTACTCCATCGTCCTGTACCTGTGCGCCGTCAGCATGGTGCTGAACGCCGCCGGCGGCCAGTGGGCCTTCGTCCCGAGCATCCGCGGCCCGGGATGGACGGTGCTCGATATCGTGATCGCCATCGCCTGCGGCCTGGCCGGGTACGGCCTGTGGCGGTCGGCGAACCGCGGCGCGCCGCCGCTGGCCCGGCTGCGCAGCGCCCCGCGCGGTGCCCATGCGGCGCACGCGCTGGTGACCGCGGGGCGTTCGGCCTCCTGGCCCTGGTCTTCCTCGGCGCGGGCCTGCCCGCGGCGGTCAGGCGCACCGTGTTCCCGGCACTGGGAGTGGTCGCCGCGATCCTGATCACGCTGCCGTTCGGCAGCCCGGCGCACGGTGCCTGGGGGATGTTCATCGCGGCGATCTGCCTGCTGGCGTTCGGCGCCGGCGTGCTGTGGTACTGGCTGGACGAGCTCGCCAAGGCGAAGGAAACGGGACGACCGCCGTCGGCCAGCGCGGCCACCTGCCGTCGCCCGCAACTGCCTCCGGGCCTTCGGCCGACGGGGCCCGACCGGAGGACCCGGAGCGTGCCACCACGGCTCGTTCGGCGTAATAAGGGCCGGGAGCGGTGCGGGCGGTCACGCCGTGCGCTCAGGCCCGCCATACGTCAAGGAACGCCGCGTCCTTGGCCGCGACGTCGGCGCGGTACATCGGGTGCAGCTCCAGCGACGGTGAGTACCGGCCGGCCGGCACCTCGCGGCCCAGCGCCTCGGCCATCGCCCGGACGTGATGCGGGCCGGCCCCGCAGCAGATGCCCACGTAGTTCACCCCGAGATCCCGCGCCTGCGCCGCGAACCGCGCCATCTCGAACCGGGTGCAGGTGAACGGGTCGAGCGCGACCGGGAAGGCCCGCTCCCCGTCCGGGCCGCGCAGCGCCTGCATGGTCGGCGCCGCCGCGTCGGTGCGGTACGGCACCGGCTGGACCGCGACCGCCCCGTCGACCGCCTCCCGGACCGCCGCGGCCAGCGGCAGCATGGTCCGCGGCCCGCGGTCGCAGTTCAGCCCGACCACCAGGGCCCCCTCGGCGGCGAGGATGCGGCACGCCTCGGCGTACCGGTACCCGTCACGGGTCCGCTCCGGCTGCGTGGGCGCCAGCGTCACCATCGCGGGCAGCCCGAGGCCCCGGATGACCTCCAGCGCGATCAGCGCCTCGCCGAGGTAGTCGTTGGTCTCGGAGATGACGAAGTCGACGCCCTCGTCGGCGGCCCAGCCGATCTGCTCGGAGTACATGGCCCGGACCGCCCGCCTGCTCGCCGCGTCGTCCGGGTCGTAGGCCCAGGTGTTGCAGACGTTGCCGGCCACCAGCGCGTCGCCCTCGGCCGCGACCGAACGGGCGATCCGCACCGCCTGCCGGTTCATCGCCTCCAGGTCGCCCTCGCGGCCCACGTCGCGCAGCTTGCCCCGGTGCGCGTAGTAGGTGAGCGCGACCATGACCTCCGCGCCCGCGCGCAGGAACTCCCGGTGCAGCTCGCGCAGCGCGTCCGGAAAGTCGAGGACCACCTCGGGGACGAACGGGCCCGCCTTGATGTAGCCGCGGCGCTCCAGCTCGAACACGTAGCCCTCGGCGCCGAGCACGGCGCCGCGGGCCAGCCGCTCGGCGAGCGGGGTACTCATCAGGCCACCTCCCTGGCCGCGAACCTGCCCGGCGTGAACCGGCCGATGTCGTAGCCGGGCTCGCGCCCGGTGGCGAGCCGGGCGAGCACCGTGCCCACCCAGGGCGCGAACTTGTAGCCTGTGCCGCGCCAGCCGGCCCCGGCGTAGACGCCGTCCGCGCCTGGCACCGCGCCCAGGATGAACTCGTCGTCGGCGACGAGGTCGTAGGCGCAGGTGTCGACGCCGCTGGCGGCGGCCACGTCGACGACCTCCGCGCCGGCCAGCCCGGGCATGCACTCGGCCACGAACTCCTCGACGCTGGCGATCCGGCCCGGCGCCGGCGTGACGTCGGGCGGATTGTAGCAGCCGATCTTCACCCCGGGCGTCCTGCCTTCGTAGACCGGATGGCCGTAGATCCCGATGTCAAGGTAGGCGAACACCGGCATCGCGCGTTCGGTGAACATGTGCCGCGTGGCGGGCGGGGGGATGAAGTACTTCGACTGCATCGGGCGGTCGGGCCGCAGCGGGAACCGCACCCGGCAGCCGGGCAGCATCGCCAGCACGTCGTTGCTGCCCAGGCCTGCGGTCACCACCAGCACGTCGGAGTCCACCGGCCCCGAGTCGGTGGCGACGGTCCACGTCCCGCCGGAGCGGGTGATGGCCCGCGGCTCGGCGTGCTCCGCCACCCGCACGCCGCGGGCGCGCAGGCCCGCGCGCAGCGCGGCGGTCACCGCGGCCAGGTCGGCGAACCCGGCGTCCACGTCCAGCCAGCCGCCGTCCGCGTCGAACTGCGGGAACCGCTCCCGAAGCTGCGCGGCCGAGAAGGCCTCGCGGCGCAGCCCCAGCCGCGCCAGGACGGCGAAGCTCCGCACGGCGTAGCTGGCGTCACGGTCGGGCGTGACGCTGTTCTTCACCAGGTTCAGGCAGCCGCAGTCGACCAGCAGCCGCTCGCCGCAGTCCCGCTCCAGCTCCCGCCACAGCCGGCGCGCCTCGACCGCCAGCCCGGCGTACCGCGGATCCAGGTAGTCGTTGCGCACCGACCTCGTCAGCCCGAACGACGCGGTGGCCGGGTCCCCGACCCGGGACCGGTCCAGCACGGTCACCGCGTCGGCCAGCGGCGCCGCATGGTAGGCGGTCATCAGGCCCATGACCCCGCCGCCGATGATCGTCAGCCGTCCGGCCACGCCTCACGCTCCCTTCACCCGCAGGGTACGCTGCTTGCGGCCGTGACAGCACGTGGTTCGGAGCCGCCCGCTCATGCTGAGCAGAGAGATCGTCGATTCGCTGTTCCCGCCGGACCTGCCGGAGCCGGAGCAGTTGGAACGCAGGTACCCGCCGCGTTCGCTGCCGCCCGGCGCCGAGGTGACCCGGTTCTCGCCCAGCCCGACCGGGTTCCTGCACATCGGCGGCGTGTACACCGCGATGATCGACGCGGACGTCGCGCGCCACTCCGGCGGCCGCTACCTGGTCCGCGTCGAGGACACCGACCAGGCCCGGGTCGCCGCGGGCGCCGCCGAGCAGTTCGCCGAGGCGCTCTCCTACTTCGGCATCGGGCCGGACGAGGACGACGCGGCCGGCGGCTACGGCCCGTACACCCAGTCCGCGCGCGAGCGGATCTACCTCAGCTACGTCCGCGAGCTGCTGCGCCAGGGCAAGGCCTACCCGTGCTTCGAGACCCGGGAGCAGGCCGAGGAAAGGACGGCCAGGCAGCGGGCGGCGGGCGCGCTGCCCGGCTACTACGGCCAGTGGGCGACCTGGCGCGACGCGCCGCAGGATCGGGTGGCCGAGCAGCTTGCCAGGGGCGCCCCGTACACGGTCAGGTTCCGCGCGCCGGGACCGGCCGCGCGGCGGGTCAGCTTCGCCGACGCGATCCGCGGCGAGCTGTCGATGGCCGACAACCGCAACGACGCGGTGATCCTCAAGAGCAGCGACACCCGGCCGCGGCTGCCCACCTACCACCTCGCGCACGCGGTCGACGACCACCTGATGCGGGTCACCCTGGTCATCCGCGGCGAGGAGTGGATCTCCTCGGTGCCGCTGCACCTGCAGCTGTTCGGCGCGCTCGGCTTCCCGCCCGTCCGGTACGCGCACATCGCGCCGCTGATGAAGCAGGCCGGCGGCAGCCGCCGCAAGCTGTCCAAGCGGCACGACCCCGAGGCCAGCGTCAGCTTCTACATCGAGCAGGGCTACCCCGCCGCGGCGGTCGAGTACTACTTGCGCGGCCTGGCCAACGGCCGGCTCGCCGAGATGCCGCTGCCCGAGGCGCTGCGGACGCCGATCAGGCTGGCCGAGATGGGCACCGCGGGCCCGCTGCTGGACCTGGTCAAGCTCGACGACATCTGCGCCGACCACGTCGCCACCATGGGCGGCCGGCCGATCCTGGACGAGGTGACCGCCTGGGCCCGCCGTCATGACCCGGAGCTGGCGGCGGTGCTGGAGGCCGAGCAGGACCTGGCGCTGCGGGCGCTGGCCGTCGAGCGGGAGGGCGTGCCCAACCCGCGCAAGGACCTGCGGAAGTGGGCGGACTTCCGCCCCGTCTACGGGTTCTTCTTCCGGGAGATCTTCCGGCCGGTCACCGACCCGGCCGACCCGAGGTTCGGCGGCCTGGACCCGGACCTGGTCCGCGCCGTGGCCGCCGCGTTCGCCGACGGCTACCGGCCCGACCCCGACCCGGTCGGCTGGTTCGGCCAGGTCCGGGGGCTCGCCGCCGGCCTCGGCTTCGCGCCCAGCCAGAAGGCCTACAAGCAGGATCCGGCCGCCTACCCCGGCTCCATCGGTGACGCCGCGAAGGTCATCAGGGTGCTGCTCACCGGCGCCCCGGACAGCCCCAACCCGGCCCTGGTCGCCGCCGCGCTCGGCCCCGACGAGGTGCTGCGCCGGGTCCGCGCCGTCACCGGCTGAGCGGGCAGCGGTCCGGGACGCCGGCGGCGTGCCGCCGCGTTGATGAGGCACGGCTCGCCCGCCCGCCGAGGTCCCTGCCGTCATCCCGAACGGCCGGTGCTGCTTTTATCCCGAACGGCCTGAGCTGCTTGGCCTCGGACCCGTGCCTGCGCGACGCGGCGTTTTGCTAAGGTCGCTTCGTGATCGAGGGAACCACCAGCGCTGCGGATGAGATGCCGGCGCCGGGCATGACCGTCCCGAGGCAGGCGGCGGCGCAGCGCACGCGCACCGGCCCGGGCCGGTGGCGGTGGGCCGCTGCGCTCGCCCTGGCCGCCGTCGCCTTGTTCGTCGCCTACCTGTGGCTGTCGCGCACCGTCCCCGCCAACTCCGACTCCGCGGACCAGGCGCTGCAGGCATGGGACATGCTGCACGGCAACTGGCTGCTGCGCGGCTGGACCGTCGGAGACGTGTCCTACTACACGACCGAGATCCCCGAGTACGTGGTCGTGGAATGGATCCGCGGCCTCGGCGCGGACACCGTGCACGTGGCGGCCGCGGTCACCTACACGCTGCTGGTGCTGCTGGCCGCCCTGCTCGCCAAGGGGCGGGCGACCGGACGCGAGGGCGTGGTCCGGGCGCTGATCGCGGCCGGGATCCTGCTCGCCCCGCAGCCCGGCGAGGGCGTGCACCTGCTGATCCTGCAGCCCGACCACATCGGCACCCAGGTGCCGCTGCTGGTCATCTTCATCGTGCTGGACCGGGCGCCCCGCCGCTGGTGGGTCCCGGTGGCAGTCGCGGTCATGCTCACCTGGGTCATCATCGCCGACCGGGTCGCGGTCCTGGATGCCGCGCTGCCGCTGGCCGCGGTGTGCGGGCTGCGCGCCTTGCGCGTGCTGGCGCGTGACCGCAGGCGGCTCGCATCGATGTGGTTCGAGGCCTCCCTGGTCGCGGCGGGCATCGTCTCGTACGCCGCGGCCGCGGCCGTCGTCGCGGTGATCAAGGGCCACGGCGGGTACGTGTCCCTGCCGCTGCCGACGCAGATCACGCCGCTGCGGTACATCCCGGCCCACGTCACGCTGACCGTCCAGGGCATCTTCATCTTCTACGGGGCCGCGTTCCGCGGCCTGTCGTCGGGGGTGGCCACGGCGTTCGCCCTGGTGCACCTGGCCGGCCTGGCGCTGGCGCTGTGGGCGTTCTGCCGCGCGTGGCGGCGGCTGTTCTCCGGCGACCTTATCGTCCCGGTGCTGGCCGCCGGGATCGTGATCAACGTGGCCGCGTACGTCGTCAGCATCGAGCCCGCCTCCTGGTTCGACACCCGGGAGATCCCCGCCGTGCTGCCGTTCGGCGCCGTGCTGGCCGGCCGCCTGCTGGCCGAGCCGCTGTCTCGCCCGCGGTGGTCGCGGCTGACGCAGCCGGTGCTGGCAGGCCTGCTGGCCTGCTACGCGGCCGCCCTCGGCTACGGGGCCGCGCAGCCGGCGGTCACCGACAGCGAGCACCCGGTCATCGGCTGGCTGGAGGCCCATCACCTCCGCTACGGGCTGGGCACCTACACCGAGGCGAACATCATCACGCTGGACAGCGGGGGCCGGGTCGCGATCAGGACGGTGACCTGGCGGGCCTCGGGCGCCGTCCCGCGCGCCTACGAGTCCAAGGCGTCCTGGTACGACCCCAAGGTGAGCTACGCCAACTTCGTCGTGACCAACAGCGCCGACGGCTGGCCCGGGCATAAAGACTCGCTCATTCCGCTCCGCGACATCCTCGCGCTGGCCGGGCACCCGGCGCGCACCTACCACTACCAGACCTTCACCATCATGGTGTGGAACCACAACCTGCTCGCCGACCTGGGCTGGCCCCCGGCGTCCACGCCAGGCGACATCCCCTGACCCGCCGGCGCGCCGGGCGCGGCCCGCCGCGCCCGGCTACCGCGCCAAACTGACATCGTCGAGGAGGTGAAGCGGCGGTCCGTCCCGGCCGAGGGCCTGGTTTCCGCGCCGCGCATCAGATGATCAATGGTCGCCGGATCGGCGTCGTGCTGCCGGCCTACAACGCGGCGGCGACGTTGGCACGCACAGTGGCGGAACTGGACCGGGAGGTCGTCGACGAGATCGTGCTCGTCGACGACGCGAGCACCGACGAGACCGTCTCCCGGGCCCGTGAGCTGGGCCTGGAGCCGATCAGCCACGAGCTCAACGTCGGCTACGGCGGGAACCAGAAGACCTGCTACCGGCGGGTGCTCGACCTCGGCGCGGACATCATCGTCATGGTCCATCCGGACTACCAGTACTCGCCGCTGCTCGTCCCGGCGATGGCGTCGATGATCGCCTACGGCGAGTACGACCTCGTGCTCGGCTCGCGCATCCTTGCCCAGAACTCGGTCGCCCGCGGCATGCCCCGCTACAAGTACGTCGCCAACCGCCTGCTCACCTTCGTCGAGAACATCGTGCTGCGGCAGAAGCTGTCCGAGTATCACACCGGCCTGCGCGCGTTCAGCCGCACGCTGCTCGCGGGCCTGCCGTTCGAGCGCAACTCCGACGATTTCGTGTTCGACAACCAGATCATCGCCCAGGCCGTCTCGGTCGGCGCCAGGATCGGCGAGGTGTCGTGCCCCACTCGCTACCAGGCCGACTCGTCATCGATCAACCTGCGCAGGAGCATCCGGTACGGCCTCGGCGTGCTGCGTACCTGCGCGCAGTACCGGCTGCACAAGCACGGGCTGCGGCGCTACCCCTACCTGGACTTCGAGCCCGCCGCGGTGCGCGCGCGGCTGCGGGCGGCCGGCGCCGCGGCCGAGCCGGAGGGCGAGGCCAGCCAAGCGGCCCGCGCCGACGGCTAAGATGCCGGTAAGTTCCGCCGCCGCCGTCAACGTGAGGAAACGGCGAATGCCGAAGTCACCCGATTCGGATACCCCGCTCCGCCAGGACGCACGCCCGGCCGCGCCCGCGCCGGCCCGACGACCAGGGAGGCGCCAGTTGACGATCACGAACGTCGCGCTGCTGCTGTTCGCCGTCGCCGCGGCGGCCACCGGGCAGGTGATGCTCAAGCATGGCATGCAGGTCGCCTCGGCCCGCGCGGCCCGTGACGGCGGATCGCTGGCGCTGCGCGCCGCCACCTCGCCGTGGGTGCTGCTCGGGCTGCTGGTTTTCGCGGTGTCGGCGGTCGCGTGGCTGGCCGCGCTGTCGCGGATACCGCTCAGCATCGCCTACCCGTTCAACGCCCTCGGCTACGTCGCCATCCTGACCGCGAGCATCGTCGTCTTGCACGAGCGCGCCAACGTGCTGACCTGGGTCGGCACGCTCCTTGTCGTATCGGGCCTGCTCGTCGTGGTGCTCACCAGGCCGTAACGGCTGCCGCGCGCCCGCCTTGCGCAGGCCGTCCAGGTAAGCCTCGCACCCGGCATAGTCCGGCAGCAGCCCGGCGCGGCGCGCCTCGGCCAGCGTCGGCGCGGCGGCGTCCTTCGGGGACAGCACGGGCGCGACCCCGGCAGGCCACGCGATGCCGATGTCCGGGTCGAGGGGATGCACGCCGTGCTCGCGTCCCGGCGCATACGGCGTCGAGCACAGGTAGATGACCGTCGCCTGGTCGTTGAGCGCGGTGAAGGCATGCCCGAGGCCCTCGGACAGGTAGACCGCGCGCCGGCTCTCGTCGTCGAGCCGCACCGCCTCCCAGCGCCCGTAGGTCGGCGAGCCGACCCGGACGTCGACGATCACGTCGAGGACCGCGCCGCCGACGCAGGTGACGTACTTGGCCTGCCCCGGCGGGACGCTCGCGAAGTGGATACCGCGGATGACCCCGCGGCGCGACACGGAGCAGTTGCCCTGCTCGGTCCCGGGCCGGTACCCGAGCGACCCGGACAGCTCCCCGGCCCGGAACCATTCCAGGAAGCAGCCCCGGTCGTCTCGGTGCACGGCCGGCGTGAACGTCCACGCACCGGCGATGCCGGTCGGCTCCATCCGCCACTCCTTTCCCTCGCCGGACAATACCGCGCCGCCGCGGCCCGCTCGCTATGCTTCACACCGCGAGCCGACGCTGAGGAGGGCCCATCCGTTGCCGAACGCAAAGCCGAACAACGCGCTGGCGTATTCGCGGACCGCGGCTCCGCCCGCCGCCCAGTGCGCCTGGTGCGAGCGCCGGTTCGACGGCGCGGACCAGCGCCTGACCGGCCGGGTGCGGTGCGCCCGCTGCGGCGTGGCCACCACGTCGCCGTGGCCCAGCGACGAGCAGCTCGGCGCCGCCTACGCGGACTGGTACCGGCCGGGGTCGGGCCGGTTCTCCGGCATCGGGGACGCGGTGCTCCGCCGCACCCGCTCGTCGCTGGCCGGCCGTCTGCACCGGATCCTGCCGCCGGGCCCCGTCCTCGACGTCGGCGGCGGCGACGGCACCCTGGCGGGCGCCTTCGTCCGGCACGGCCGCGACGCCGTCGGCCTAGACCCGTACGCATCCGGGCCGCACATCCGCAACGCCGAGATCGGCGAGGTGGACGGGACCTGGTCGGCGGTCATCTTCTGGCACTCGCTGGAGCACCTGCGCCGGCCCGGCCGGGCGCTGCGGCACGCGGCGGCCCTGCTGGCCCCCGGCGGGATGCTCGTCATCGCCGTGCCGAACGCGGCCAGCCTCCAGGCCCGTGCCTTCGGCGACCGCTGGCTGGCCCTCGACCTGCCGCGTCACCTCGTGCACCTGACCCCCCAGGCGCTGCTGTCGCAGGTCGAGGCCCTGGGGCTGCGGGTGGAGCGGGTCAGCTACCTGCGGGGCGGGCAGGTCGTGTTCGGCTGGGTGCACGGCCTGGTCGGCACGCTTCCTGGGCACCCGGACCTGTACGACGCCATCCGCCGCAGCCAGGCCCGCCGGGCCCCGCAACGCCCCGCCGTCCGCCTGTACGCCCTGGCCGCCGCGGTGGCCTGCCTCCCGGCCGCGCTGGCGGCGACCGCCGTCGAGGTGGCTGCCCGGTCGGGCGGCACCATCTACGTCGAGGCGCGCCGGGAGCCGGCCGCCGGGCCTGCCGCACCTAAAGCGGCCGGTCGTCGACGACGCGCTTCATGACGATCTCCCCATGCTCACCCGAGGCGGTTTGTGCTCCGTACCGGACCGCGGCACCGGCAGGTTGTGGCCTGCGCCAATGGAGCGGCGGCGGTCTTCCCGGCGGACCGGACCGGGTGTAGGCACAGAGGTACAGACACCGACCGAACCGGAGGATCGCGATGCTCGGCACCTTTCACGCCGACGTGATCGGCTCGTTGCTGCGTCCCCGCTACCTGTCGGAGGCGCGCGCCGCGGTGGCCGCCGGCCAGATGTCCGCGGCTGACTTCAAGCAGATCGAGGACCGCGCCGTCGACCAGGCGATCGCCATGCAGGAGGGATGCGGCCTGGACGTCGTCAACGACGGGGAACTGCGCCGCTTCTCCTTCCTGGACCACCTGCTCGGGGAGATGGAGGGGGTCGCCGACATCCCCGGCGCGGCGGTGCGCTTCCACGCCAAGGACCCGTCCCAGGACTGGGACTGGCATCCGCCGTTCACCGTCACCGGCAGGATCAGGCCCAAGCGGCCGCCGATGACGATCGAGGAGTTCAGCTACGCGCGGGCCAGGGCGCGGCGGCCGGTGAAGATCACCATGCCGAGCCCGGTCGTCATGTACGGCGCCTGGTCGCCGGAGCGCTCCCGGCCGGCGTACTCGGACGCTTACGAGCTGTTCGCCGACGCCGCGGCCATCATCCGGGAGGAGGCGCGCGAGCTTGCCAGGCTCGGCTGCCGCTACGTCCAGATCGACGCGCCCGATCTCGGCACGCTGGTCGACCCGGAGAACCGCTCGCTGCGCGAGTCGCTGGGCATGCCCACCGAACGCACGCTGACCGAGGGCGTCGACATCATCAACTCGGTCGCCGACGTCCCCGGCGTCACGTTCGGCCTGCACATCTGCAAGGGGAACTACCAGAGCAAGTGGATCGCCACCGGCGGCTACGACTTCACCGCCGAGGCGGTGTTCGGCCGCTGCACGAACTTCGACGTCTTCCTGCTGGAATACGACGACGAGCGGTCCGGCTCCTTCGAGCCGCTGGCCAAGGTGCCCGACGACAAGGTGGTCGTGCTCGGCCTTGTCAGCAGCAAGGTCGCGGAGCTCGAGCCCGCCGACGCGCTGATCGCGCGGATCAACGAGGCCGCGAAGTACGTCGGCCTGGACCGGCTGGCCCTGTCCACCCAGTGCGGGTTCTCGCCGGTGTCGATCGGCGGCAACCTGATCAGCGAGGACACCCAGGAGCGCAAGCTGGAACTGGTCGCCGAGGTCGCCCGCAGGGTCTGGTCGTGACGGCGGCAGGTGGGTCTGTCTAGCACCCGCGGGTTCGGCCTATGGTCATAAGTATGACGACCAATGACATGCTGCGGGTCACCGACTCCAGGACCGGGCGCAGCTACGAGATCCCCATTGTCGACGGCGCGATCCGCGCGATCGACCTCAGGCAGATCAAGTCGTCCGACGACGACTTCGGCTTGCTCTCCTATGACCCAGCCTTCCAGAACACCGCGAGCTGCCGCAGTGCCATCACCTTCATCGACGGCGACAAGGGCATATTGCGCTACCGCGGCTACCCGATCGAGGAGCTGGCCCGCAGGGCATCCTTCCTCGACGTGTCCTGGCTGCTGCTGAACGGCGAGATGCCGGACAAGGCCGAGTCGGCCGCCTGGGTGCGGGAGATCACCCAGCACACCTACGTGCACGAGAACATCAAGAAGTTCATCGACGGCTTCCACTACGACGCGCACCCGATGGGCATCCTGATCAGCACCCTGGCCGCGCTGTCCACGTTCTACCCCCAGGCCAAGGCGGTGCAGGACAAGGCGGTCCGGGACGAGCAGGTGGTCCGGCTGATCGCCAAGATGCCCACGCTTGCCGCCTTCGTCTACCGGCACGCCCAGGGGCTCCCGTACGCATACCCGGACGACGACCTGTCGTACACCGGCAACTTCCTGAACATGATGTGGCGGATGACCGAGCCGAAGTACCAGCCGGACCCGGTGCTCGAGCACGCCCTGGACGTGCTGTTCATCCTGCACGCCGACCACGAGCAGAACTGCTCGGCCAACGCGATGCGGTCGGTGGCCAGCTCGCAGGTGGACCCGTACTCGGCGGCGGCCGCTGCGGCCGCGGCGCTGTACGGCCCGCTGCACGGCGGCGCGAACGAGCAGGTGCTGCGGATGCTGCGCGAGATCGGGTCGGTCGAGGCCGTGCCCGCCTACATCGAGCGGGTCAAGCGCGGCGAGCTGCGGCTGATGGGATTCGGTCACCGGGTGTACAAGAACTACGACCCGCGGGCGACGATCATCAAGGAGGTCGCCGACCAGGTCTTCGAGGTCACCGGGCGCAATCCGCTGCTCGACATCGCGCTGGAGCTGGAGCGGATCGCGCTGGACGACGACTACTTCATCACGCACAAGCTGTACCCGAACGTCGACTTCTACTCGGGCATCATCTACCAGGCGATGGGCTTCCCGGTGACGATGTTCCCGGTGCTGTTCGCGATCGGCAGGATGCCGGGCTGGCTCGCCCAGTGGCAGGAGGGCATGACCGACCCGGAGCAGCGGATCGCCAGGCCCCGGCAGATCTACGTCGGCCACGGGCTGCGCCACCTGGACGGTGACCGCGGCTGAGCGGGCCCTTTGTCCCGGCCGGGCCGGCCGCGACCTGGCTCGGGCTGCCGCCCGGGTCGGGCTTCGGCGTCGCCAACCTGCCCTACGGGGTGTTCTCCGCGCCCGGCGAGCCGCCGCGGTGCGGGGTCCGGGTCGGCGACTCGGTGCTCGACCTGGCGGCGGCCCTCGGCGAGGCGGTGTTCGCCGAGCCGGCGCTCAACGCCTTCATGGCGCAGGGCCGCGCCCGCTGGGCCGACGTGCGCGCCAGGCTGGCCGAACTGCTGACCGCCGACCGGCACCGCGGCGGCGTCGAGGCCGCGCTGCGCCCGCTGTCGGCGGTCCGGCTGCACCTGCCGTTCCGGCCCGGCGACTACGTCGACTTCTACGCCAGCGAGCACCACGCGGCGAACGTCGGCCGGCTGCTCCGGCCGGGCAGCGAGCCGCTGCCGCCGAACTGGAAGCACCTGCCGGCCGGCTACCACGGACGTTCCGGCACGGTGGTGCCGTCCGGCACGCCGGTCCGCCGGCCGCGCGGGCAGAGCCGCGCCGCCGGCGGCGGGCCGGTGTTCGGGCCGTCGCGTCGGCTCGACTTCGAGGCCGAGGTGGGGTTCGTGATCGGCGTCGGCTCGTCGGCTCCCGTGCCCGTCAGCGACTTCGCCGAGCACGTGTTCGGCGCGTTCCTGGTCAACGACTGGTCCGCGCGCGACATCCAGGCCTGGGAGTCGGCGCCGCTCGGCCCGTTCCTCGGCAAGTCGTTCGCCACGTCCGTCTCGCCGTGGGTGGTGCCGCTCGACGCGCTGCAGCAGGCGCGGGTCAGCCCGCCGCCGCGCTCGCCCGAGCCCCTTCCCTACCTGGCGGACGCCGAGCCGTGGGGCCTGGACCTGCAACTGGAGGTCTTGCTGAACGGCCACGTGCTGTCGCGGCCGCCGTTCGCCGTCATGTACTGGACGCCGCCGCAGATGCTGGCGCACATGACCAGCAACGGCGCCAGCACCGCGACCGGCGACCTGTTCGCCTCCGGCACGGTCAGCGGCCCGCAGCCGTCCCAGCGCGGCTGCCTGCTCGAGCTGAGCTGGGGCGGCACCGAGCCGCTCACCCTGCCCGACGGGTCGGTTCGCGCCTTCCTCGAAGACGGCGACGAGGTCACGATCACCGCCTCCGCCCCCGGGCCCGGCGGCGCCCGCCTGTCGTTCGGCGAGGTCACCGGCCGGATTCTGCCGCCCTGAGCCGCCAGCCGGGCGCCGGCCAGGCCGGGGCCGCGGCAGTGCCGGCCCTGGGCCGGGCCGCTACTGACCGGTGCCGGCGGTGACCCACTCCCTCAGCTTCTTGCGGTCCAGCTTGCCGACGCTGGTGTGCGGGATGGCGGGGACGATCGTCACCTGGCGCGGGTACTTGGTCGCGGCCAGGTGCCGCTTGGCGTGCTCGATGAGGTCGCCGGCGGTGGCGGTCACGTCCGGGCGCAGCGACACGAACGCGACGACCTCCTCGCCGAGCCGCGGGTCGGGCCGCCCGACCACGCCGGCCTGCGCGACCGCCGGGTGGGCGAGCAGCGCGTCCTCGACGTCGCGCGGATACACGTTGAAGCCGCCCCGGATGATCAGGTCCTTCTTCCGGTCCACCACGTACAGGTAGCCGTCGGCGTCCAGGCGCCCGATGTCGCCGGTGCGCAGCCAGCCCCCGGCGACCGCCCCGCCGTCCTGGTCGTGCCAGTAGCCGCGCATCACCCCGGGCGACCGGACGCAGATCTCCCCGTCCTGGCCCGGCGGCAGCACCCGGCCGGCGTCGTCCTGGATCGTGACCTCGCAGCCGGGGACCGGCAGCCCGACGCTGCCCACCCGGCGCGCGTCCCTCGGGTTGGCCGAGATCAGCGTCGCCGCCTCGGTGCACCCGTAGCCCTCGTAGATGGTCGCGCTGGGCACCCGGGCCTCGAACTCGCGCCGGACCTCCTCCGGCAGCGGCGCCGCCCCCGACGAGACCGCGATCAGCCCGGACAGGTCGGCCTGCTCCAGCGGCTGGCCGAGCAGCATCTGGATCATCGACGGGACCAGCGCGCTGCCCTGCGCCCGGTGCCGGGCGGCCAGCTCCACCCAGCCCGCCGGGTCGAACCAGCGCATCAGGATGGTCTTGGCCTGGTCGGTGCGGTGCATGCCGCCGCACAGCACCAGCAGGCCGTAGGCGTGCGCCAGCGGCAGCGGCAGCACCGAGGTGAGCACGCCCGCCCGGACCGACACCTCGTGGGCCGCCGACCCGCACCACAGCAGGTTGGCGTGCGTCAGCGGAACGCCCTTGGCTCTCCCCGTCGTGCCGCCGGTGTACAGCAAGGCGGCCAGGTCGGTGCCGGCCCGGCCGGTGACGGGCGCGGGCTCGGCCGAGGCCACCTGCGCGAAGTCGAGCACCGGGATCCCCGGCGCCGCCTCGGCGGCCTCCGCGCCGGGGACCAGGACGAACCGCACCGCGGGGGAGCCGTTGACCGCGGCGGAGACCTTCGGCAGGAACTCTGCGGTGGTGACCACGCCCACCGCGCCCGAGTCGGCCAGCGCGTGCCGCAGCTCGTCCTCGGTCACCAGGAACAGCAGCGGGGTCACCACCGCGCCGGCCCGCCACGCCGCCGAATAGGTGATCAGCACCTCGGGGCAGTTGGCCATCAGCACCAGCAGCCGGTCACCGGGCCTGATGCCCAGCCCGGCCAGCCCGGTGGCCAGCCTCGCCGCGCGGTCGGCCAGGCTGCCGCTGGAGTGCCACCGGCCCTCGTACCACAGCGAGTCGTAGTCGCCCTGCTTCTCCAGCGCCTGCTCGGCCCGAATGGCCAGGTTCTCCGCGTCCATGCCGCCTCACTTGCCGGATCGTCCGTCGCCTCCTGGTTCTTACTGGTCAGTATCTACCCGCCGCCCGGGCGCAGACCCGCCGTACCGCGCCATCCCGCCGATTCCGCCGCCGTCCCTGTTGTACTGCCGAACGAGCGGTGGCGACCGCGGACACCGGCCATGAGGGCGGCCGCCCGGGGCGGCGTCGCCGGGCAGCCGGGGCATGCAGGCGCCGGCGGCGGGCCGGGTCGCCGGTAGCATCCATGCCGTGGCCGGCAGCTTCTACGTTCCGCTCGGCGGCGGCAGGTGGCTCGCGACGCCGCACACCGCCGGGCCGTGGGACCGCGGCGCCCAGCACGGCGGCCCGCCGAGCGCGCTGCTCGGCCGCGCCATGCAGCGCTGCGCGCCGCGAGACGACATGATCGTGGCCCGCTTCACCTGCGAGATCCTGCGGCCGATCCCGGTCGGCGAGGTGGAGGTGACCGCGCGGCTGGCCCGCCCGGGCCGCAGCGTCGAGCTGCTGGAGGCGACCGCCCGCAGCGGGGGCCGCGAGGTGGCGCGGGCGGCGGCCTGGCGGGTGCTGCGCACCGCCAGCCTTCCGGTGCCGCCGCGGGCCGCGGCCCCGCCGGCGCTGCCGGAGGGGGTCGCCGCCGCCACGATGCTGTCCGGCGCCTGGCAGGACGGGTACCTGTCCGCCATGGAATGGCGCCCGGTCCGCGGCAGCGCGGCCTCCCCGGGCCCGGCCACGGTGTGGTCGCGGATGCGGTACCCGCTGGTGCCCGACGAGGAGCCGGGGCCGCTGGAGCGGGTGCTGGCCACCGCCGACAGCGGCAACGGGGTCTCCTGGGAGCTGGACGTGACCCGGTGGCACTTCATCAACCCCGAGCTCACGGTGCACCTGCACCGGGAGCCGGCCGGGGAGTGGATCTGCCTGGACGCGCAGACCGCGATCTCGCCCGGCGGGGCCGGCCTGGCCACCTCGGTCCTGTCCGACACGCAGGGCCCGGTCGGCATCGGGGCGCAGTCGCTGCTGGTGGCGCCGCGGCAGCCGGCGCGCTGACAGCGCCGCTGCCTGCCGCCCGGCTCGCGTGCTTCCGAGCAGGCGGGGGAGCTGGGGGGCGATCCGGTTCGGCGAGCCCGGCCTCGCCGACGGGGTCTCTCAGGTCGCCGAGTCCGCCGCGGTGGACGCCAGGCGCGCCGCCGCCCCGGCTCGGCAGTACGCCGGCCCGAAGCTGGGCATCACGGCCCGATCTTGGCCAGGGCCTGGTCGAAGTCGGCGATCAGGTCCCCGCTACCCTCGATGCCGCAGCTGACCCGGATCAGGTCGGCGGTGATGCCGAGCCGTTCCCGGTCCTCCGGCCGCATCCCGGCGTGCGAGGTGGCGGCCGGCCGTGTGATCAGCGTCTCCACGCCGCCGAGGCTCGGCGCGACGAACGGCAGCCGCACCGCGTCGAGCAGGGCGCGGGCGGCCGCCTCGCCGCCGCGCAGCCGCAGGCTGAGCATGCCGCCGAACCCGGACAGCAGCGTCGCGGCGTGCCGGTGGTCGGGATGGGAGGCGAGCCCGGGATAGTTGACCGCGGCGACCGCGGGGTGGCGTTCCAGGAAGCCGGCCAGCGCCATCGCGTTGTCGTTGGCCGCCCGGACCCGCAGCGCGAGCGTCTTGATGCCGCGGGCGAGCAGGAAGCCGGCGTGCGGGTCCAGGCTGCCGCCGTAGTGGTTGAGCGTCCGCCGCACCCGGCCGACCAGCTCCGCGCCGCCCACGACGGCCCCGGCCACCAGGTCGGAGTGGCCGCCCAGGTACTTGGTGGCGCTGTGCAGGCACAGGTCGAACCCGGCCGCGAGCGGCCGGAAGTTCACCGGGGTTGCAAACGTGTTGTCGATGACGCTGACCATTCCCTCCCGCCGGGCGAAGTCCGCGATCTCGCGCAGCAGCCCCACCCGCATCAGCGGGTTGGTGATCGTCTCCACCAGGAACGCCCTGGTCTGCGGGGTCCGCGCCGCCGCCCAGGTCTCCGGGTCGTGCACGTCGACGAAGCTGCACCGCCAGCCGAGGTCGGCGGCGTGCTGGGTGAGGAAGTCGTGGGTGCCGCCGTACAGGCAGTCGCTGGCCAGCAGGTGGTCCCCGGCGCGCAGCACGCTCAGCAGCGCGGCCGTCACCGCCGCCATGCCGGACGCGGTGGCGACCGCCGCCTC